>Ga0154007_1000145_pt1 | contig 10284 bp, 7 predicted proteins | sample TSNC091MetaG_FD_104676 | JGI IMG/M metagenome (GOLD analysis project Ga0154007, IMG submission 104676) | Attine ant fungus gardens microbial communities from North Carolina, USA - TSNC091 MetaG | ecosystem: Host-associated > Fungi > Mycelium > Unclassified | place: USA: Connecticut, Klassen Lab... | reverse complement strand
CTCAACGATACAGCTCTCGAATTTGATATGAGCGAATGGAAAGACATTTCGAGTGGAATCAAGGGAGGTGGTGATTTGAGAGATGTAGGCGCAGCACCCAGAGATCCAGTAAATCCCAACTTCTGGTCAAGGTTCACACCTTATGATGTACTACGACGCCCTAGCGTTGCCTCTACCATTAACGATACTTTTCAAAAACATGCCCTGGCATACAAAGACCAGGATTGGTCGTTCAAGAAGGAAAAGGGTGATGGGACTGCTCACTCAAAGAAACGCAATACTTTCATTCCTTTCCATGAGCGACCCTTGAAGAAAGGAAAACCATGGAAAGGGATGACTGTTGGACAAATAGAGTATTGGCACAATGATCTTACTGGGATTTACAAAGTTGAGAGACTGGGAATACCAGGTAAGGCGCGAGATTATTCTCCAGCGAGTCAATGATTGATTTTGACTTAGGTGGCGAAAATAGGCCACCACAACAGCGACTGTCCGTCCAACATGTTCGTGGTGCATCTACACACGCTCAGGGGTTCTTCCCTAGACTTGTCTATGATAATGGACCTACAACCACAATCCATAAGCACTCAAGAGCCGCTGCCTTCTCGCTCAGCCGTCATTACAAACCGCAATATAGATCAGCTGAAGCACGCAAAAGCGCTTCAAAGCCTCACCAGAATGCTACCTACGCGAATCAAAAGAAAACGGCCATGATCCTCCTGGCTTCTCGAATGGTTCAAGAGGCATACACCAGTACCACCACCACGCGGAAACTAAAATCACATGGATTGTTGGGTGAAACACACAGGAGTCGCGAATTGGAACGTTTGGAACGTTTGGCTGAGCGAGATGATAGGTTCAAAGAGAAGGCACAGATGAAGGAAAAGGCAAGGCACGAAAAAGAACAACGAAAAGAAGAGAGAGCGAGGAAGGACAAAGGAAAAGGAAAAGTAAGACGGGAGCTAACAAACCATTCGGGAGCATCTGAATTATCTCAAATTGAGAATGACTTCGCTAGCCTCGGCATATTGGTACCTCACCACTCATCTCCGTCAACTTCCCCACCCAATGAACTTGTTCAAACCGGAGCTGAGATCGACTTTTCTCCGCCTGAGAAATTACATGCAGGGCTACCAGGTATACTTGCACAGCACACGCCTCTTGAGGATGATCACTCTATCCAATCACAAGTTCCTCACAACTCACCGGCGCAAAAGCAACACCCCACTGACTCCGGTCCCGAACCTCATGTGATTCATGCAAACCAAGCGTGCCCCTCTTCGGGAGAACATCTATATGGTCACGATGAAGAGGAAGACATTGATGAAGAAGATGAAAAACTTGGTCTAGTTCCTCGTCGACGCCGGCGTACACCACATAATGAAGCTTATCACACGTTGCCTCCGGAATCCATTGATTCGTTTGCCGCTCACCAAGACATCCATCTCCGTGGATTTCTTCCATGGTTGAGCGGACGCAACGCTTCTCACCGTACACTTCGTATTGATACACCTTATCAACCACCCTGGCTATCTGCTCCCTCTCGTCCAAGCAACTTCGATATACAAATGCAAGTTGTTGCAGGACTGAATACCTCATTTCAGGACGTTGGGTTGCTTCCTTCAGGGAGAGAAATTCGCGAAAACAGGAAGCGCAAGGCACTGAAGAGTCAAGTCCGTCATTCCCGTGCAGAACGCAAGTACATCAAAGAGAAGGACGTTTTCACTGATATCCCCGACGACGCTCTTTATATGCTCCTGCCCCTCTGGCCCTCTGAAACTGACCCTGTTTCATCAAAAGATCATCCTTTCAAAGTTCCACCAATTGCCATTGCAGATCGCCTTTATCTCCTAGTTTATTACAAGCCATGGTATCCGTCGGAAACGTTCGGTAGAATCAAAGACAAATCCAGGATATCGCGCGGTTCTCCGACATCCTCCCAAGATGGTGTCTATATTGATGAACGCAACGTCCTCATGAGTCAATTCTACATTGGAGCTCGTACCATCGCATATGACGACCTTGAGGGTTCCAACGTTCGTGTTCCTGAGAATGGCCTTAGCGTCATAGGACCTTTGAGAGAGGCTTGCGAATGTATACCTGTCAATGATCGCCCCAGTAAACCCAACTCCAAAGGAAAAGGGAAGGATGCGGGCAAGGAGAAAGGCGAAGATGTCGGCAAGGGCAAGGATTTTTTCGATTGTATTATTGGTTCCTATCAGTCTCGCGATTACCCAGTGGAGTTCTATCCCGAAGGTTTTGCAAGGATGAAATTGGCAACCCAGGAAGAGGAAGTTTCGTCACATTCTGACAATTTTGTTCCTTTGGGATCAACTACTGCCACTCCTGCTTCTGGCCGCATCGAGGATTTGTCCAGCAGTAATCCTAGTACCAGCAGTCTGGCTAGTGTCTCATCAGGCAGTGGAGGCAGCCAGCTTGATCTGAATAACATTGCACCGTTTAGCGAGCCCACTTCGGTCAAGCATATCAATCCTGATCATCTTATTGCCACCAGCGAGGAAATTCCAATTCAAGAACCTCCTATTCGGTTGACACCTATTGGCCGAGCCGTGCTAGAAATGGCCTTTATGGGTGCATTAGCTGTCACTGGTTTCTCACCAGAATCATTCTGGTAGTAGTCTTCATTCACTCTTCATTCACCTTCCCCTATGAAATTTTGTCGTTAATGTAGATAGTTGAATCTTGGTCCTCTCTTTGGTCCTCTCCTTGGTCTTCGTCTATACTGGTAGTTTCTGTTTTTGTGTGTAACTAAATTTTGTAGCCAATCCAACTGTGTCCATATAGCTCTGTAGCTTGCATTGTACTATATATAGAACAATTAATACGCCCGTACCTATCAATGGGCAATTAGATGGATGGACTTCACTAGATACCAGGACCTATATGAATATACTGCTGGCTCTCAGGTTGCGAAGGTGTCTTTTTTCCTTTGATGTCTTCTAGTTCAGTGGCGCCATCCGTCCCCGTTTTATGTTGCGATTCCTCTGCCAATCTGCTGTCGTGTAGTTACTCATCAGCAAGACATTTTCGCAGCCGCTGATTGCCTAACTTTGGGATAACCCTGTGGATCTCTGCGAACTTTGTTCAGGTAAATCCTCAGCCCGGTCTGACCCTTCATCTTGGTCGACTGGGGAATCTAAAAGTCCCTCATCATTACTTCCCAGCTCATCTTCCTTGAGCTGAGCGGTTCGGGCCCTTGTCACCCGTTTATTCGATTTACGACCACTAGTCTCCTTGGTCGGATTAGGATTTGGAGGTCGGAGATTTGCTATACTTCCATCAGCCCAGCAGATAGATCATCCGGATGAAATTACCGTGAGTGACTTGAGCTAAACCATAGATCCTGTAGAGGTGAAAGACGGCTTGTTCTTTGTCCTTTGCCTATCATGACATTACTACTAGAAGCGGTTCAGCAAAAAAAATCTACCTCAATCATCAGATCTAAGCCAAAGGGATATATGAGATTACATTGGTCAAAAAAGGAAAAAGAAAATTTACCCATATCATCAGGCAGATCGGCAGGAAGTGTTTCGCAGCGATCTGCATGGGCTCTGCGTTCCATAAGGGTGACTGCTCCAGGCCGTGGTTCGCTGAGATGCTGCTTGGGTCGGATACCACGCCGCTTCCATATAACGTCTGCACGTTTGATGATTTCGGATGGTGGGATGGAAGAAGGGTTAAGCATGTCATGATGATAGTCTATTCCAGGCGTCAAGAGTGATAACTAGGAAAACGTGATTGAGTGCCAACCAAAGACAAGGGGAACGTCCAGTTCTTCACAAATTGCAAGAAGATCCTCGGCATTATAACATATCTAAATAAACTTTGAGCTGCCTCCTTTCTGAGACAGTCAATTAATAGCTCGCCTCATCGTTTTCTAGCACAAGCCTAGCCCGAACATTCGAAGGCAGTACTTCTGATATAGTTTTCTTAATCCGTTTGATGGCCGACGGCTTGTCACCGTATGTCCCACCTCCCTATAAGGTCTGAGCTGTATATCACTAAGACGACTTGCATGTTGCTTACATGAACGATCATCACGCCATCGGATCCGACACCCATAAGGTCAAGCATTTGACAATGATAATTTAATTCTCTGACGGCTGCATTGGTGACCTTTGACTTTGGACTACCCAGCTGGGTGAATTGACCAGGATGAGTCGTCAATCTGTGGCCATATTTGTTCGCGAGATCGCCGGCTTCCTTCAGAAGCGCAGAACAATACTCAAGAGAGTAGCCAAATTGTTCGTGCGACGCGAACGGAAACATCTCGGAAGAGAGGCGAAGAAAACGGATTAACTGATATGATGCTCAATCTCACCGCAGAAACTTGATAGGGGGCATACACACATTATCTTCATTCCACTGAATCATCGTAATAAGATCTCGAACATTCTGACAGCCAAGTTCTTTGACCCATTCAATGCCATTCTTGTTTAGGCTGTCAAGCCTGATGGCAAGCATTTGAATCATCATATTTATTAGGTAGATTCAGACATACCTGCAAGTTCGCGAACAAAAGATAGAGTCGCTTGCAGGCTTCTTGTTCCGGAGAACAGTATTGAGACAAGCATAACCTGCACAAGGATAAGTCCACATAAACGAAAGAAGGTGATACGAACCAAGTCTTCCTTTGAATGTTGTTTCTTTGCGCTCCACGTCGGGAATCACATACACAGGCTCAGGTTTTGGTGCTTGTCTCCTGCGAGGCTTTTTATCAGGAACAAATTCCTCGTCCTGGTCATTGACTTCAGCATCTATTTGACTAAAACTGCGCTTCTTGTTCTTGACTTTTCTCCTGGTCTTTAAGCCCTGTCTAACCTGTTCATGTGACATCATGTCCAGCGCCGATGGGTCCAACTCCATGGATTCATGGTCTACAACGTGAATATTCGCTGCAGATGCAATTTCACGCCTCTGAGAGAGTATGGAAGAATTTTCCGTCTCAAGAAAGGAGGTAGCATGTGTTCTAGTCAAGATTATGTTTCTGGAGTTTGATAGTCTTGTGCTGCGCCGCAAAGTAACTCTGGCACTGGTATGAACCATTAAATGAGTGTTGTGTAGGCGACGATGAAGAAAGCCCTTGAGGGTAGAAAGCATGCGACTGAGGATCGGACCATTTTGCAGGTTATGTCTTATTCACGCCGGAATAGTTGGAGCCGCCAATTTGCTCGATCGCCGCTTTCAATCGCAGTTATTTTTAGCTTGTTTATATAAGCACTTATCTTCAATTCACTGTAACGATACCTTCCATCTCTCTACAACATGAGCTGGGCTGGGTATGTCTAATGCTCCCGCTCGCTGTTATCTATACTTATTGTCTCAGATTCAAGAAGTCTATGAATAGAGCGGGGACTACTGTGAGCCTCTTTAATACCCCTCAGGACCACTGATTTTAAACCACGGTGAAAAGCTCCTTCAGAAGACAGGCCAAATAGAACGCACCGTGGACAGAGAATTTGAGGAAGAGGAAGCTAAATACAGATTGTACTTGTCATATATGGTCTCTGTTATTACGCTGATGGTATCTGTCTGTCCCTAGGTTCGAGAAGGATTGTCAGGCACTCCAGAAAAATGCCAAAATGTACCGGGATGCCATGCGTGGTGTGTGTGCTGTCTCCTCTCCTAGAATTTGAATTATTTATGACATTACATTAGACATGGTCTTGTCTCAATCACGCATCGCTGAAACTGTTCAAACATTCTATAGCGCCGCGGATCGAACATCCGAAGGGGCCATGGCTGGTCATGCGTACAAACGTTCTGTAGATGACCTCGACTCAAGCTTCACGCGAGAGCTCGTAAGCTTCCCTCTCCCTATCTGGACTATTTACTGACTTGAACAAGGATGGGCCTTACCGAACAACTATTTCCGAACCATTGGGTAAAATGTGCTCTCATCTTCCTGTCGTGAATGAACACATAACAAAACGAAACAAGAAAGTATGAAAAGTATATTTCACTTGCCCAATTCGCAAACGAAATTACCGTCTTACAGATGTTGGATTATGACTCTGCACGTAGTAAACTGCGGAAGCTCATTGACAAACCAAGTGAAGATCCCACCAAGCTTCCCCGTGTATGTTTTATTCCCTATGAATGCCTGTGCTTATATTGCTTCACCAGGCGCAACAAGAGCACGACGAAACTAAAGAGATGTTTGACATCCTAAACGATCAGCTAATCTCGGAGCTTCCCCAGCTGCTAGAACTGCGAGTTCCTTACTTTGATCCTAGCTTTGAAGCCATGATTCGTATGCAATACAAGTTTGCAGAAGAAGGCTACGAGAAGCTGAGTGGTGTGCAACGGTATATATATTTACAGACCACTCAATGTTGTCACTTAATCCGTATCTACTAGATACTTTGCTGATAACGTGAGGGATGACTATGCTGCTGGACAACTTGACGCACAGGTATGTTTATATCCTTATCTGGTCTTGAATGCATTATTCATCTGTATACAGGTGGTCAGTGGGCTAGAGGAAATGCGAGGTCTGTCCATTTGTGGCGGAAACTGAGGCCACAGGTCTCATTACAGCCTACACCTACGCCTGCCTAGTTCGACTGGATATCCACAATCTATACCATATCTCGCCTACGTATTTGATGATTCATCGCGATGATCAATAAACAATATGTCCAACATAGTCATTCTGATTTGAGACGCTGGTTCAATGAGCCGTTTGCCATATGAGTTACATATCACTCTTATCTAAGTCGAATATGACTTTAGTACAAGTTAAACATGCTAAAATCCAGAAATTGTTGCCATTTGATCATTTCCGACGATTGTTTGTAGATCATGGGCTGGGGGTTGGCTTTCTCGTCTGCACTCCCAATCTAATTTCACTAAACCTTCATAATCTCTATGCTCAAATGATAACGTCATAAGTTGCTGCCCATCATTCCTACAAAATCTCAGCCGGGATATCGATTTGTTCTAGGAGGGTCTTTTTGAGCGCATTCAGGAAAAGTGACATGATCGGTTAATGAATGTCCTCTTTGAGATCAGGCTTCCACTGAGTTCCTCATCAAGTTTCAATAATCAGAGGGATCGTCGACGTTGGATATGAGGCGTTACTGATCGAAAAGACGTAACAAGCAAAAGTGGTTCACATTGTACGAGAGCGCGTATTGTTGTCCATGCATTGATTAAGCAGTATGCTTCGTTAATGAGCAAGCAGATTACTTCTGTGTACGTGACGAAATCCAAGCCATCCTCCATTTCCTGTTGATGCAGCAGTCCTGCCGAGTTCCTTTTCATCACTGCCACTCCCAAACTCATGTTTTGAGCATATCACTGATACCGATGTCACCGAAGCCACAGTGTTTTGCTTAGTGGAACGAGACCGATAGACCAGCCGTCAACCTGGCCAGGGTCCTTTACAGTAAGTCAATTACACTACATCTCCGTCAACTTCTCAGATCATTTTCCTTCTCACCCCAACTATTCATTTATCTCCCCATTACCTCAAATTGAACCAGAAGCAGAACGATCTCAGTCTCCTATTCTAACTGGATCAATTGGTGTGAAAGCCATTCATTTTTCAGCATCATTTTTCCTTTTCAATGAAGTACCAGAGAATCCTACACCGTTAGCACCTCTTTACATGACTTCGAAGCACACCATTTTGGGAATTATGAGATCGCTTCATCTTCTTCTCGAGTTCCAGGGCATCCTCATGGTATCCGCATCGGTGTTGTCTTCTTCGCCGGTACGGTTGCTTTCAAACACGAGAACCCCGAATCATCTTTAATTTACCAATCCTTTATTCAACATTTCCAGCGAAATCCTCTACAGATACTGTCATCGTGCCTCTTCAATTCAATATAGTTCTAGTAGGAATCCCGCTCACATCGGTGCCATGCATCACAGAGGCAATCTTCCATGGTCGAGTCTGAATCCCGAGACGAACGGATTTATCTGACTCCTTCTCAATGATGGACCTGTCTTTCCGCGTGAAGCCAGTCGAACTCAAATGAGACGTGTACAAGATGATCGACGATCAGATGCCTTCACTGGTCAGCGAATTACTTGATGCGAGAAACGTTATAGTTGGATGAATCTCTTTGTGTTCCTTCAAATTGTGATTAGGGAGCATCCTACCATTACCGTGGCTGTAAGGAGCTCTGGTGTAGTATGGGGACTGCTTTAGTCAAATTAGCAAGGATCTTCTCGCAAATGATCTCGTTTTGGCAGCTCAGCATCATTAGATTGTTTTCGTTATTGTACATGCTTTCAGCGATGGTTTCTCCGTTAAGGCAAACGATGCCAAAAAGTGGAGCTAGAATATCCGAACAATGGGAATATAGTCCCAGCAGGAAGCAGTCACCAATTACACTTCCGACCTGAACGGCATTCCAGCGGCCTACATTGTCCCACTGGTACCCACATCTCTGAATTTAGTCAGACAAACACTTAAGTTCGAAATCAAAAGTTTCAGGAATGTACCTTCGGCTGTTTTGCACGCGGATAAAAAGCCAATCTACAGCAGCTCTCACACCTGTTCTAGTAACTTCGTAAGTCAACCAAGATTCAGAAGAAAATAAATTCAAGTGCCAGATTTACCCTTCCAGGGCAGAAATTCCCATAACATCCAGGCTCGCAATTCGCTGTCTTCGAGCGGTGGTTTCATTTTCGCCCTCACCATACCTTGAGATTCGTCGCGCACTTTCCGATTTCCGCTGATACCAATCTTCGTAATCGTGCCTAATCTCATCGACCGAAAAGCTTTGCGGTGAATCTTGTTTGTTTGCAAGTAGTAAAAGAGGGACACCAAGAATCTGGGGTGCGGATAAAACTGAGTCTAACCACTTGTGAAATTGTATTAGAATTTTCAAAGGCGGGAATAGTATGCAGGAAGGGAAGGAAAGGAGAAAAGATGTGAGGTAAAGACATACCAAATACCTCCCAACCTTCACTGAGCCGTTCACGATCTTTGGCATCAATAACGTATACGACCGCGTGGCAGTCATCATAATATCGATGCCAGATGTTACGAATGCCGCGCTGACCGCCGAGATCCCAGAATTGGAGGATGGTAGAGGGCAAGGTTATCTTCCCGGCTGAAAGCCAGTATGAGCGCAGTGCTAGCTGCTCAGAATGGATCCCTGCGCACTATTCTGGCCGACAGTAGGACCAATCTTGTCAGGAGTTAGGCCGGGAACGTCATTATATAGTGTCTTGATTTTCTCAAGTAAAGTCTATCCCTGCGTCAGTCAGTGCATTTCGAAAGATGGCAACTTGTCGTACAGTTTTTCCAGCACCGTCTAGGCCAATTATGATAACAGAGAATTCTTCTTTTCTTGTGAGGTACTGGTGGAGGCCCTTGAGGAGGTGATACATGACCAAGAAAACCCAAACAAGGACCAAACAGATATCTGCTTTTTCACTCATACTTGTCACTGCTAATGGGCTATAGCTACTATTCATATGGCCTCCCGCCATCTCTTCTGACCCTCCTTCTGCTCTATCTTTTGTTTACAGGTGCGCATAAGCCCTAGTGATTGCCTTTGTTCAAACCGTGCTTGCAGGTCGCTTTGATATTGGACAATTCCTGCAAGAATCAAATCCGTATGCCTGGGGGGCAACAGGAATTGGCCTTTGTATCGGTTTGAGCGTGTTGGGAGCAGGGTGGTATGTTTTTGAAAGTCTTATTATGACTGTGCCATGACTGGCATGACTGCAGGGGGATATTCCTCACCGGTTCATCCATTATTGGTGGTGGTGTCAGGTCACCGCGAATCACAACAAAGAACTTGATTAGGTAAATCCATTCTCAATTTTGAGTCCTCTAGCCTTCGCCTAACATGACACAGTATCATCTTCTGTGAAGTCGTTGCCATCTACGGTGTTGTACGTCCCGTCCAATATCGACCAATGTAACTTGTTCAACTCGGATAGATTATTGGCATCGTATACTCAGGGAATCTTCAACATGTTCCTGATGAATTTCTCCATACTCGCAATAATTTCTTCACAGGTGCGTTTGGAAGCTTCAGGCTCTTGTGTGCTCAATAATTGCAGGTTTCGCATTGTTCTGGGGTGGCCTCACCGTTGGAGTTTGCAATCTCCTCTGTGGTGTCTGCGTAGGTATTACTGGTTCAACTGCAGCAATTTCGGATGCTGCAGACCCGGATCTTTTTGTAAAGATCCTCGTTGTTGAGGTCTTTGGCAGTATTCTTGGTCTTTTCGGACTCATTGGTAGGCTCAACCAATCATACTTTTCTTCAAGTTTTCTCACTGCATACTTCCAGTTGG
>Ga0154007_1000139_pt1 | contig 10379 bp, 10 predicted proteins | sample TSNC091MetaG_FD_104676 | JGI IMG/M metagenome (GOLD analysis project Ga0154007, IMG submission 104676) | Attine ant fungus gardens microbial communities from North Carolina, USA - TSNC091 MetaG | ecosystem: Host-associated > Fungi > Mycelium > Unclassified | place: USA: Connecticut, Klassen Lab... | reverse complement strand
GACTTGAAGTGGATTTAAGTTGCTTTGGCTAAAGTCTTACACTAGAACTCAATTCTACTACTTGAGCACTATCTGTCTGCCTTGGACCTTGCTTACTCTTATTCTCATAATCTCATTGACTCTCAACTAGTAGTCATCACAATCACTAGTTACCTCTATATATAGCTGGGCCCTTGGCTTAAGGGGACTTTGCAGTCAGTTAGGGGCTACAGGTGGAGACATAGTACCAAATCCAGGTATTGTGTTCAAGACCTAACCTTGTAATTGGGTAGTGTTTAGTAGCTACTTGTACTTTTCTTAGTATAAACCTTGTGTTGCACTCCATTGTGAGTGGTACATGCAGAGGAGTGACAATTACTTCTAGAAGGCCGTTTAGAGTAGGGATCTCCCCTGTGGAGTAATCGTCTAACCATATTACTAGGGCAGTAGTTAGTAGGGCAGTAGGTGTTTGGTTGGATGAAGATCTTGTGCCCCAACAGACATAGTTGTAACTAGCAAGAATCAACATTAATTCCATACTACTGTAGAGATATAATACAATGTCTCTACAACAATATAACTCTCTTATGAGCAACTTGCTCAAAGAAAAGTATGTCCTTGCTTTATTAAGGGCAAAAATAAAAGAAAAAAGAGAAAGAGAATGTTAGAGTTGCAAAAAGTTTAGGCACCTGGTGTTATGAACATCGAGTGGGACTACAGTTATTATCAGCCTTAGTTTGATAATGAATGGCTAGTGGATGAGATGTTGGCAATGCAAGAAGAGATGTTGAGAACACAAGACAAAGACATTACTATGCAGTAATGCATTAAATGTCTAAGGACTCTAAGAGACAATAGACTCACAGTATAGGCAGGACTCTTTGGAGAAACCTTGGACTATTTTCTTTCTCTATCTTTGGACTTGTACTAAATAGGACAACATCAGACTAACCCATTATTAGACAATGACTCAACTTGTCACCTTCATTGCTTTTGTCACTGGACTGTCATTTAACTAGTCACCTTTAGTTACAAGTAGTGTTACTATATTGTAACATAGTCACAATACCTAGTTAGGATAAATACAGCCCAGAAAGAGAAGGGAATGGCAAGTTCTCTTTTTCTGTATTCCCTTTGTAAAATCTTATTCCAAGGATTCGGTACTCTTACTTGTCTTAGAACAAATCTCAAGGGTGCTACTCAAAGTCTCGTTGACATCTCTCTTCTGATATAACTTCACTGAAAACCTTAACTGGATCCTCGAGAGAGGAGCATGAAGATATCAAGTGTTAGATATAGGCTTTAAGTTGAAACACATATTCAACTGTAAGGTCTAGAGTCTTAACACCTGGTCCATAATTGCAGGAATAAAAGGAAAAAAGGGAAGGGGATATCAGTTTCTCAAAATAGATTTGAAGTGCTGTCAAGTAGGGTAATGAGGTGTGAGATAGAAATAAGAAGACAAAAAGGAGAACAAGTAGCAAAGGTGGCCACACCACAAAAGGAGAAGCAGTAAAAGGAGCCGGCACGCTCCATAAGGAGAAATGTACAAGAGAATGAGATAAGATGTTTTATGTAAGACTTTAGCTGTGACAACTTAAATCCACTCTAAGTCTGGGTTAACTTAATCCTACTCCTTATCTGAGTTGACAAAGAGAACTCAATAGAGTTTCTGTTATTTTCTGTACACTACTTATACAACTACTACATGTGTAAGGGCAACTGGGGCATAAGACTCCAGGAGAATCCTCAGTTAATATTACAGTTTGTAATTATGATACAACTCACCTCTAGAAAAATTCTCAGAAATTAGGATGAGACTCCTGAAGGGATCTTCTATATTATATACTAGATTTACATTTTTTAGTGTCAGGGTTAGTATGATTAGAGCTATACTAGTGTGTTTAAGTATTACTTTAGTAATACTTGAACAGGCTTAGGTTGCTCTGGAGCATCATTATACAGTTCAGGGATGGAAATAGAGCTGTTCTCTTACAACATGGTCTGTACATTACTTTCCCACACTTATTATATAATATATCATATAATATCATGTGGTATGATACTGTAACTTTCTATTCATGTGACTGTAATATTTGTGATGTAACACTTTCCCACACTCCTTCCTGTATAGTAAGTCCAAAAGAAAAAATATAAATAAATATAAGTAATGACTTAGCTGTTTTACCAAGTCATGATAGTTCTTATGTTATTCCTGTCATATGTCTATTTCATCATATGTTGTAACTATAACTATGACTGGTGACATGACTGATATGTGACTGATGTCATGCTTTGTGACTTTGTAACTGAGTCACATGATGTCTTCCCATGCTCCATCTCTGTAGTAATAAGTCCAAAATAAAGAAACTAAAAGAAAAAGAAAAAGAAAATAGAAAATAGAATGACTTAAATGTTTTGTCAAGTCATAATACTATTCCCCTCTTAAGTTTCCTTATCCCAAGGAATTTATTTTACAACTCATAATATGGGTCAACTATGTTGTCTATTCCATTGTCTTCTTCTGTCTACTCTTTTATCCCTGGATTTTTCTACTTGATTTCTTGATTGTTTCCAATGTTGTCCTTTTTCTCTCTGGTCGACTTCTTTTTTATTGACTTCCTTTCCATCTTTTCCAGTTCTTGTCTAGTCTTCTCTAATATTCTTCATTATATCTCTTGTCTGTCTATCCAAATAACTTCTTTGCTGTAAACCTTCCTGGTAGTTCCTTTCTCCTAAACATTCTCTCTTCTTTTTCCTCTCTTCTTATATCTTCCATATCTTGTTGGTATTCTTTCTCAAATTCTTCAATTGCCTCTCTTGCATTTTCCAAGTTCTTTTTTCCTTTCCAAGTGTCTGACTCTGCTGTAAATCCTTTCTATCTTACTAGGTACTTATAAGGGTGACTGGAGCAGAGCACTCTAGGAGATTCCTCAGTTAAATTATACTCTATGGAATATGTTATAACCTACCTCCAGGAGATTCCTCAGAGAATTAAATAAGGCTCCTAGAGGGAATAATCTACAATATATATATTACAGTGTTCTCGTGTCCCTGCTTTTGGTAACCAGGGTCTAAACAATGAAATTACATTAAGAAGCAACAGAGTGTACTTAAAACAATGGGAGTAAGATCAAATATTACATAGTAATATTTGATTAACTGCAGGGTCACTCCAGAGGACTAATACAAATTCTGAAGTCATGTGTGAGGGGTCTCCTTACAGTACTTGTTCTTTCCCCTAATTTTTCATTTATTTAATATTCTTTCTACTTTCTATTCTTCTTTTCTATTGATTATTATAGGAGCCAGCTACTTCTTTCTTTGTCCTTCTACTTGTCCTATATAATATTGTATTCTACTAACATTTACTACTGGGTGTATTTTTACTATACTAGGTAATTTCAATTTTACTGTGTTTGATAATACTATTTTTACTATCTTGTAAAGGCCTACAAATCTTTCCATCAACTTTTCTGTTCTCCTTCTGACCATTTGATATTTCAGATCTTTGATGCTAAGCATTACCAAGTCTTCTACTTTATACTCGTTGACTTCTGCCTTCTTTCTGTCAGCATACTTCTTCATATTTTCTTGTGCTCTCATTAGTACTGTCTTTGTCTCCTCTTGTATTTCTTTCATTTTTTCCACAAATTTTTCTGCTCCTTTATATCTCTTTTTCTTTTTTCCCTCAAATCCCATTCTTGGATCTTGTCTGTAATTTTCCTTGAAAGGTGATGTCTGAGTACTTGAGTGCACTTTATTGTTATATGCAAACTCAGCTGTTCCCAACTATTCTGGCCACTGTTCTTGTTTATGGTCAATAAACATTCTTAAGTACTATTCTAGTTCTTGGTTTACCCTTTCTGTCTGTTTATCTGTTTGAGGGTGGAACACTATCAACAATTTACTTTTGATCCCCAACATCCTATTCAACTCTTGCATAATTCCTACTACAAACTAAGGTCCCTGATCTGAAATGATACTTTCAGGTAACCCATGCAGTTTCTGTAAGGGGATACTCTAGAAATGGCCTAGACTGCTGAGTAAGCTCCAATCTAAAGAGCTAACCTAACTTAGTAAGTTGCCTTCCTACCTCTCCTTTACTCTTTTATTTGGCATTATCTCAATGGTACCTGTTCTATAAATAGGACTAGTGGTATTAATAGTTAGTGCTCATGTGACTGCAGTGCATGGACCATTGATTATAGTATATACAGTTGCTTATATGGGTAGATCTATCCTTATTCGAATATCACCTTAGTTTCCAGAATACTTACTTAGCTTAAGGGTTATTGTCTCCAAGTGATTCCCTAATAGTTTTCACATATTATTTCTAAACAACCTTGCTAATCCTTCTGCCACTGTCTTTTTTGTAGTTGGTATAAAGTATACTATTTTAGTTAACCAGTCCACTACTATTAGAATAGAGTCATATTCTTGAGCTAAAGGCAACTTGGTAATAAAGTTGGCTGATATATGCATCCAAGGTTTTTCAGGAATTGAATTAGGTATTAGTTTTCTTACAGATTGCTCTGTGTGATTTTTGTTTTGCTGATAGGCATCATATTCTTCTATGTATCATTTCACTTCCTTTGTTACTCCTGGCCATCAAAAGTTTTGGATAACCATCTCTACTGTTTTCTACTGCCCTCCATATTCTCCTACTGGAGTATTGTATATTACGCTTTCTTCCTCTCTCCATTCTTCATCTCCTAGCATTTTTACTCCTGCTTGTTTCATTTTTTCAACTGCCTTTACTACTTCATTATCTTTTACTTTGAACTGCTGGACCTTTTCCAGTAAGTCTATCCTGTCTACTATTACTTTCACCTTTTCTGTCCTTCTGACTTCTAACCATTCTGCTTTTACCAATGTCTCGTCCTTATTATCTCTTTCTACTCCTATCTCCTAATCTGGCCTTTTACTTAAACTATCTGCTTTTCCTATTTTACTCCCCAGAACATGCTTCAGCATAAAATCAAACCTAGATATAAGGGAATACCCTAGGGAAAGGCCTAGACTCTGAGTCAGCTCCTATCTAAAGGGCTAACCTAACTTGGTAAGTTGCCTTCCCACCCTCTTTACCCTCTTGTCTATCTCCACCTTGATGTGCCTGTATATCTATAAATAGGACAGTAGTATTGTTAGTTAGTGCTCACGTGACTGCAGCGCACAGACCATCGGTTTTAGTATATAAGACTACCTGTGTAGTTAGATCTAGCTTCACTCGAATATCACCTCAGCTTCCAGGACTCTTACCTAGCTTTAGGGTTAGCCGCCATTAAGTGACTGTGCCCTAACACTAGATAGGTATAATGCCTATCTTGCTTGCTTTTAGTTTAGCTTTTGTGCTTTCATGAAATATTCAAGATTTTTGTGATCAGTCCAGATCTCGAATTTTGTTGATGCTCCCTCTAGGAAGTGCCTCTATACCTCCAAACATCTGACTACTGCTAGTATTTCTTTGTTATGTATTTCATAATTCCTTTCTGTATCACTTAATGACTTAGAGATAAAAGCTACTGGTCTCCACAATTCATCAGAACACTTCATAGAAAATACCCCTCCTGTAGTATAATTTGAGGTATTTACCTCCACCCTAAATTCTTTATCTAAATCTGGGGCTGCTAATACTGGTCACATTGTGAATACCCTTTTGAGCTTGTCAAATACCCATTGCTGCTCCTGCCCCCACTGTAAGAAAGCTAAACTCCAAGCTGGAATAAAGCCAACTGCTCTTTGTTCAGCGATTGACAAAGAAAACTCAATAGAGTTCCTGTTAGATTTTCTACACTACTTATACAACTACTACATAGTCTATGTACTACTTTCCTATGCCTATCATGTGACCCATCATGTGATATCATGTGATGTGATGTTGTGACTTCCTGTCATGTGACTATGACACTTTCCCATACTCTCTTCTGTGTAGTAAGTCCAAGATAAAAAAAAAGAAAAGAAATATAAAAGAAATGTAAATAATGACTTAGCTGTTTTGCCAAGTCATGACACCCACTGCCATTTCACCTCCTTTCTCATCAGTACATTCATTGGCCTGGCTACTTGTGTAAAGTCTTTAATGAACCTCCTGTAATAGTTTGCAATATGTAAGGGGATGCTCTAGGATAGCTTAGGTAATCTGGTATGGGTAAGTATAATCTAGCTTGCCCTCGAATTCTTGAAGCCCACTGTCTACTAGTTCTCTTCCCTCTAATTCTTATTGCCATAGTAATACTACATAGCCTTATTAGGTATGGTAGTTATTAGTGTCCTGATCTGGGTTCCCTTAGCGACTGGCACACAGATTAGGCTAGTCTAGTATATATAGCTAGTGGTGTATGATAGAATACCTTACCCTAACATTGATTGGAACTCCTGGGCTATTCAATGTTCCATCTTTAAGCAACTTCCTCACTAATCAGCTAAGTCAGCACTAGGCTGCTCTAGTCCTCTTACACAAGGCCCAAAAATTTCCTAATATCTTTTACATTCTTTGGCTCTGGTTAACTCAATACTTTGTCCACTTTCTCCTTTTTCATTTTTATTCCATTAGGTCCTATGATAACTCCGAGAAATCCTATTTTTCTTACTTTCCACACACACTTCTCTGGCTTGATGTACAAGTCATTTTCTTCTAGTCTCCTTAGTATTTCTTCCACAATTTCATTGTGCCCTTCCTTTGTTTTCATTCCTACTAATACATCATTTACAAATACTGTTACTTTTTCTTCATTGATTAAGTCTCTCAAGATTTCATTCATTATTGCCTGGAATGTGACTAGCAAATTTGTCATCCCGAAAAACATTACTATAGGTTTAAAGAAGCCTACATGTGTTGTAAATGCTCTCTTCCACTTATCTTCTTCTTTTATCCTCATATTATTAAACCTCCACCTGAGATCTATTTTAGTGAATACTTTTTTTCCCCCCATATTGTCAATTAACTCTGTGATTAACAGTAATAGGTAATTATTCTTCACTGTCTGGCTATTTAGGTTCTAGTAGTCCATAACTATCCTCTTCTTCTTATCTTTCTTGCCTACAAAGAACACTGGTAATGTTTGAGGGAATTTTGTTAGTCTAATGTAATCCTTCCTCAGTTGGTCTTCCACAAAGTTCTGGACTTTCTCTCTTTTATCTTTGAATAATGAATAAATCCTTTCTTTTCATAGTACAAATGTCTCCTTGAGATTTATCGTATGATCCCAAACTTTTCTCATTGGCATCTTTTCTGACTCTACTTTTCCAAACACTTTCCTCCACTTTAGGAATTTTCTTGGGACTATTTCTTCTATCTTTCTATGGTCCTTCTTGATTTCTTCTTCTCTTCCCTAATCCTTTTTATCATCTATTGCCCATCTAACAATTTTCTCTTTTTCTAGAGTCACTACTCTCCTTCTTTTCTTCTTCTTTTCCTCTCCTTTTGGTTTTACTCTACCACACAAGGGCAGGCACCTTGTTATTTTCACTTCTCCTGTTTTCCAGTTGATTTCTGGGTTATGTGCTGCTAACTATGGTATTCCCAAAATTACTTTTGTCTTCTCTAAGTCACATATATCCATCCTCATTCTTTCAACATAGCCCTTATAGTACACATTTACTTTTATCTGATGCGTAATGGTCTCTCCTGTTATAACTTGGCAAAATAGCTAAGTTATTTTCTATTTTCTATTTCTATTTTCTTTTCTTTTATTTAATTGAATCACTACTATAAAGGCAGAGCATGGGAAAGAAGTCATGTCATAGTCACTGAAAGGTCACAGTCACAGTCACAAAAAATGTGTGATAGGTTAGTCACATGATGGATAATATGAGGACTGTGGGAGGTAAAGCGCATAGCCACGATGGTAGTTGTATATATAATGTAAAAAATCAAATAGGAACTCTATTAAGTTCTCCTTGTTAACTCTGACTTGAAGTGGATTTAAGTTGTCATAGCTAAAGTTTTACACCTCCACTGTTATGCATTCCATCAACATTTTTTACTCTTATTGGTCTCTCTAACTTCTGCAGCTTAAATCCATGTTTCACTACCGTCTTTCTATCCATAAACATTCCTGTTGCTCTACTATCCAAGAGTACCTTTATTGTGATACCTTCATGAGTATCTGTATCACAAATAGTCACTTACTTGATTTGTAATTGATGAGTTGATATTCAAAAGTGCTTAATGAGCAGAGTTTAGACAGTGACAAGAGATGTTGTTAAGTCTAAAATCTAATTCTCAGACAAGGAGTCCTTATATACAGAAAAGTGATAGTCTGTGTACTAGGACAGAGCATCACATGCTACTACCTATTGTTCTACATATGGTAGTGCCTTTGTGCTATAAATAGTGATAACCTAACCACATGAAGGCTGTCCTTTGTTCTAAGAAAAGGACAGATAACTATCTATGGGTAATTAATGAAGTCCATGTACAAATATTGAGGCCTTCATATCTCCACTAGTATTAATTGCCTCAGTACTTTTTTGGGCTCATTCTGAGCAGTATGAAGAGGGCTTCTCTGATGCCTAAAAGCGAAGCTTATATTGTGGCAGTTTTTGAGATATTAGTGATTTAATAAATGGTACTATGGTGGTTACCAGTTGATCTGCCTAATATCTTGGCCATTACTGATTGCTTGGAGACATGACTGGTATTGATCGAAAGGTCTTTTCAAGGGCTTTCAGGTGCCATTAAGACCGTGGGAATTGTCAAAGAACTGATGGAGATATGGCCAAATGAAGTTTGTGACAATCTGTCTTCTCTATTCTAATGTTCAACTACACTTCATTTAACATCTGGAATGTTCTCCTGACTTCCCTTTGACTACCTCTCTCTTTTGTTGTGCTTTCTAGGTCTCTCACCTGTGCACCACTTTGCTGCACCTTTCCTTTGGTAGGATACACTGCTTTTCTTTCTCCTTTCCTAGAATATTCTCTATATCTTTTTAACTCTTCCTATTTTTTTCCTTTGATTACTTCCTGTTCTTGGTTTTCTTCCACATAACATCCCTATAAGGTTACTAAACTCTAAGCCAGAATAAAGCCAACTGCTCTTTGTTCAGTGATTGACAAACAGAACTTGATAGAGTTTCTGTTAGATTTGCTATACTATATATACAATTACTATTGTGGCTATGCACCTTGTCTCCTATAGTTCTCATATCCATCAGCTGACTTCTTTGTCATATACTGTGACTATGATTTGTGACTCTATGTGATGTGACTATTCTGTGACCACTGTTATATCTTTGTGACCTGTGACTTGTCACATGATATTTCCCACACTCCACCTTAGTAATAATCTAAAAGAAAAGAAATATAAATATTGACTTAGCTATTTTGCCAAGTCATAACAATCCCTTCTGTCTATTATCTTTATACATTATGTACAAGGCTATTACTTCCTTAGTATACCATCCTAATTCTACTAGGCATGCTTCTTTAGATATGCTCTCTTCACAGTATTCCAATGTCCTTTGTCATAAGACATACTCTGGACTTCTCCTTTACTTTTCTTGCTATGCCTTTTGTGGCATAGCCATATATGTTGTCTTTCTCCTATTGGGATAATCCCTGTATTGATGCCCCTCTTCTTCATATTCAAAGCATTTCATCTTCCTTTTCTGTATATTTCTCCATATAGAGTACACCAGCTCCTTTTTCTGTTTTACCTGTTATGGCATAGCTAGCCTTACTACTCGTTTCTCTCCTTTCTTCTCCACTTCCTGTCTTCTTATTTCTACCCCACATCTCATTACCCTACTTGACAATACTTCAAATCTATTTTGAGGAACTGATGTCCCCTTCTCTTCTTTTCTTTTATTTCTGCAATTACAGGCTAGGTGTTTGAACCTTTTGCAGCTCCAACATTCTCTTTCTCTCTTTCCTTTTATCTTTGCCCTTAATGAAGCAAAGGCATGCTTTTCTTTGAGCAAGTTGCTCATAAGGGAATTATATTGTTGTAGAGACATTGTGTTATGTCTCCATAGTAGTATGGAATTAATGTTGATTCTTGCTAGTTACAACTATGTCTGTTGGGGCACAAGATCTTCACCCAACCAGACACCTACTGCCCTACTGACTACTGCCCTAGTAATATGATTAGACAATTACTTCACAGGGGAAATCTCTACTCTAAACAGCCTTCTAGAAGTAACTGTCACTCCTCTGTATGTACCACTCACAATGGAACACAGCACAAGGTTTATACTAAGAAAAGTACAAGTAGCTACTAAATACTGTAAGGGGACATCTAGGGTGGTGCTTAGTCAGTATTGAGGGTCTGTTCTATTAGTGGCCTGGTAACAGTACGTGTACGCATTCCCATCGTTCCTGTCTTCTCTCTGTCTGTGTCATGTGGTGCGATGCCTTCTATTCTATTATTAGGACATTGTGATTACTGATCCATG
>Ga0154007_1000137_pt1 | contig 10390 bp, 12 predicted proteins | sample TSNC091MetaG_FD_104676 | JGI IMG/M metagenome (GOLD analysis project Ga0154007, IMG submission 104676) | Attine ant fungus gardens microbial communities from North Carolina, USA - TSNC091 MetaG | ecosystem: Host-associated > Fungi > Mycelium > Unclassified | place: USA: Connecticut, Klassen Lab... | reverse complement strand
TTATACAAGATGCCTTCGACACCTGGGCAGATGTTGGAGTATGTCCCACTTGGCTTCCCATTATCACAAGCAAGTTGATTTACTTTCCCACCAGTGGGTATAACCACAGAAGTACTAACCGGCAGTGTTGAGAACCAGAAGTTAGGTCTATACATATGAAAAACCACGGATGCTGATCGACGATAGATGAGAAAAACTGTATTGCGAACACATGTGCCGGATGGTTATGCGGGGAATCAACGGCGTGAAGTTCCAAAACTTTTCCATGTACCTGCTACCGAGTCAACGGTTTTTCAATGATGAACCAAGATGAAATCATGGCAGCTATCGCCATAGACACTGAAAAAATCAATACGTTATGGACCGCGTCTGCGTACGCCGATCTCACGATAAGCTGAGTTTCAGGATCCAACTCAGCAAGATAATCGAGAGATTCTCTGACCATGTGAACAATCTAGGGTTTTGGCTCGATTCAGATTGCAGATGTTCCATCCCCAACAACATACCTGTTCTACGTTCTTTCCATGCAGCGTGCGATATAGCACAGAACGAAGAGTTGACTGTACAAGGGTGCCGCCTATTGATAATCCAATGACGGAACCCATCGACCGGAAGAGATACGATACTGGAGTGAAGTGATGAGAAGTCTGATGTACTAGAGAGATACAGTAATGACAGACCCGCTGTAGCAATCGCCTGGTCCGCTTGCCCCGCATTTGCAATCAATGATATCAAACTGGTTGTGATACCACAACCATTTCCGAGCGATGTGAGTGCCAGCCCTTGTGAACAGTAAACGTAGTGATATCATGCTGATCACGTTCAAGGCTCACCAACAATGACTTGTGTAGTTGACCTAGGTAATCCCATGAACCCAGTTCCAATCAGAACAAGAAGAGTACCGATTGTCAGGATGAGATAGGTCATGCAAGTTAGGGCATAATATTTTCCAGTAGATTGCATGATCAAGCCTCCACTCAGACTACCCACCAGGGCCATTAGAACCACAACTACAAGCCAAGCTCCAGTCTCAGACGCTGTCTTTTCCAATACGGCTTGAAGGTATAAAGATATGTGGAAAAGTTGCGAAAATGCACCTGCGATCCCGAAGAAATTGACACCATAAGATGCTAAAAGGGAACGATTAACAGCTATTCTTTTAGGGGCCAGAGGCTCCGTCGCATAACGGGATTCAGTCAATCCGAATCCAATGGCAAAAACAGCAAACCCAACCATGAACGAGATAGTGAGGCTGTTACTCCAACCGATATCGCCACCACGGTCAAAACCCAAGAGCAGGAAGAACACGGCGAGAACTAATGTTGCAGCGCCGATGAAATCCACTCTGCGAAGTTTAGTTTTGAAGTCATAATTTGAGTTGAAAGCCACCGGAAGAGAAGGCAGCCGAAGGAAGAAATAAACTGAGAGGGCGGAGGTAATGGCTAAAGGAAACTGGATAAGGAAGACCCATCGCCAGCCAATTGTATCAGCGAGATAACCTCCGAGTGAGGCACCAGTTGTGTTGCCAAGTGACCAAAATATGTTGATAAGTCCTGGGGATGGCAAGGCATGCAGTTTAGAGCATGTAATGTAAGAATGTTACTCGCTCGCCTTGCCAGGTGCCACGCGAGCGCAATGGAACCAAGTCCGACATTATGATGCTGACAAGCCTGAGGAAATATCGTAGTCATTAGCCCAAGAGCAAAAAGGCCGAATGGGCATACGTCTGCATTCCTCCACCGCCAATCCCCTGGAAGGCGCGGCTAAAGATCAACTGGTTCATATTTTTGGCACTGCCGCACAACATGCAACCAATGGCGAATACTACATAAGAAAAGAGGAGACAGTTTTTTCTGCCAAAAATGTCGCTAAGCTTTCCATATAATGGTCTGTCGTTCGCGTCAGAAATGGACGCTTTTGTCTAATCCGGGAGCACGACGCACTGGAAACTCGTCAAGGTAAGCAAGTATGATGTAGCTATCCAGCTTGTCTTCTGGAGCTCCTTTAGATCGCTCCCGATAGCCGCATACGCTACAGTGATCCTGCTTTAATGGGATTTTTCTATGATAAGGGAAAAAATTCACAGGAGACGACAATTGTTGCGTCCAGCGCAGTCAAGAAAATTCCAAAAGCCATAGGTACCACCTGTATAGTCTTGAGTTCATCCCGTTTCTTACAAGAGAGAAATGCATTCACATAGACAAGATAAGAAGAGAGTTTCTTGGACTCCTCGCCTTGCTCAGTGCTTGAGAGATCGGGTTCATGACCGTCATAGACTTGACGATTTGAATTTTGGCTGAGGAGATGGGATGTCTCGTCCGATGTGAGAGACATTGTGGGGGCTTTTCGAAACGGAGGCCATTTACTTATCAATTTTGCTTATGTATTCGACAATCTTGCATGATGTTCATTGGGGGTTCTCATGTCATTGAGTGTTTGACGGTAACTAGCCTCACTAGATCGTGGTTCACAAACCATGACTGCCAATCTCCAATCATCCCATTATTTTGAAAAAACATGACTTGTGTTTTTCTTGGACTATGCAGGTCAAGACTGCCCAAGTGGATTCCGGCGTAACTCCACCGAATCGCCTGATTTGGAATCAGCTATCCTAATTCTTCCGACCGTTCCCTCACAATCCATCCTACGTCTACCGACAGAGCTATAAGCAATACACCTGAGCTCTTGAGATATAGCGATATGGAACGAGGTCGAAGCAAGCAACATGTATCGCTGCGCCAATTTCTTTTGCAGGACGTGGACCCAAAGGAGGCCACGGGACCATTAGCATCTTATTGCTTTATGACTGGTTACATGTGCACCATTTTGACTTTTTTATTTTTCATCCCTAGCTTACTTGTCGTAGCGACGTTATTTCTTTCTCTGCAATATTCGTATGGTGTGGGTTTCAAACCGGCAACTTTGCCCAGGTGTGTCCTATCTCGATTCCTTTCAAACCACCGTCTCAGTCCATTAATAGCTTGCCATTGCTCTCGCTCGCCTCTTCGAAGGCCCTCCAGGTCTCCGCGACACTTCCTTCCACAAAGCTGACCAACAAGCGCTCTGTTCTCTCCTCTCTTTCCAACTTGGTTCTTTCTTCGGCCGCCTAGGAGATAAAATCGGTCCACATAAACGTATTTGGCTCATATTTGGTACATTTATGCAAGCATTCTTTACCATGGCTGCAGCACTCGCATTCTGGAAGAGTGGTCAACCGAGCATCAGTGGAGCTAGGGATCTACCAGCTTGGACGAACGCCTTGACATTTGTCGGCTTGGCGTTTATCAGTGCCAGCCTGGGTCTACAGGGAATCTTGGGCAAGAGGCTGAATACTCAGTTTGGGACTACTAGTGCGCATATTCTTGTATGGATGTTCCAATATCATCTGACCTGATTGGGCATGTAAACAGTTGTATTAACAACGGTCTGGGTTGAACTTGTCACAGACCCGAGCCTCTTCAAATTCAACAGACGTGTCATGACGAGAGATCATCGACTTATTGCCGCTGTTGCATTATTCATCGGTGCATTCGCTGGACGTGCTATCCTAGGAAAACTAGGTACTGCAGGCGCTTTGGGCGTAGGTACTGGGTTCAGAGTACTGATGGCATTTCATTGGTTATTGGTACCTTCGAAGAGGATAGCTCCATCATGAGAGAAGCAACGATTGTCATTACTGCTCAAAGACGAACATCATGACGCTAACGCCACTGATAGCATGGCGTCTGCTCCACATGGTTTAAACTTGAAAGATTAGGCATAGCCATCCTGAATTTTATGGTTTCCATCGGTTCTTGTCCACCGTAGAACATACGTCTAAATACTATTTATAACTTATGTTGTGACTCCAGCTCTCCATGTTTGTCTATATTCACATCGGTTCCGTAGTTGACCGGTGCACAGCTCGATGAGAGACAAATAAGCGCGCGCAGTCTGGTCGGAATTGTGTTTCTAGACCCGCGTAATTCATGTCTTCGTGTAGCGCAGCTTGGCTGCTTCTTTCTTTTTTTTTTTTATCAACAATTTATTACACGGGACTCGATGGTAGACCGTGGTAGTTACAGCTAACTACTTAAGTTAAGAGAGAGGGAGAAGAAAGAAAGTGAGCTTCATGAAGTATCAACATCTTTCAGTGGTGTGTCGTATCCTGTGAAATTTTCACTTGACGCCCGCCAGATCTGGATCAGTGATCCGTTAGTACCACATCAATGACGGTTCAACAACTTGAAGCACATGTTCTTGGCTTCTAGAACCGATGGGGTTTTTGTCATTCCTGTTTTCTATTGTAAATATCTGATTGGGATCGCCCGGAAGTATTCCTGTTCGCTTCACCTTTGATTCCGGATCCACTTTGATGTCCGAGACATCCTTGGGGATAGGATGAGGAGTTTTCTCACTCTTTCGGAAAAATGAACCCAAATATTCCATAACGCCTTTTCTTTTTCGTTCCATGATCAATCGTTTACATAATTGAAAAAAGGCGCTAGTCTCTGTCTGAAATCATGACGTTATTTATCATGAAATGTATCACTGAGAGATGCGATCAATGAGATTTGCGGTGGAGAAACAACAAGGGAATTTATGGGATAGTCTGAATGTCAAGACGTACGAGTTCGGCAAAAATTTCCGATCAGAATCCGCCGTCAGAAAGTATGAAAGGAGAGGTCAAGTCAACACTCTTGCATCGTCATCATCATGCAGCTCAAGTTTGTGTTTTTCCTCGCTTCTACTATCGTCACCGCTCTGGGAGTTTCATCAATCACCCGATGCTTTGATGAGCTCCAGGGTATCCAGGAAAAAGTCAAGGCTCTCAATTCTGGTATTGGAAATTTTGACCATACGAACTTATTAGAGGCTTGGGTTGGTGACGGCTCTATTTGGTTATGTACCCAGAACTTATCGTTGTAAACTTCAGGATCTTCACCTTAGGGCTAGGAAAGCTCAGGTCGCAATCGAACAGGTAGCCACCTGTGCTGAGGTGAGACTTTGATTTTCACTTGAGAAAATCATAGCTTGATTCAGCGTTCTTAGGTCGTGACAGTCAACGTTTCAGAAGCTGAGACCTCTAGAGCCGTCTCCCTCGTCCGTACAATTGTGAATATGACTCTGGAAGGCCTTGTGAGTCTACAAGGCTTGAAGCCGGAAATTGAGAAAATCAAGATTCCTGGCTCCAAGGTAGTTATCAAGAGGGATTTGGAGGACCTCAGGGTGGGTTCTTCCCTCCTTCAGATTTTGGCTGAAAGGACCCCTGTACGTCTGTTTCTGATGGAGACTGCTCACTTCTCACTGCCTCCTCTTTAGGCCAATCTTTCCACCGAGGCCGCTCAACACAAAGCATCTGTTGATCAAGCCTTTGAGCAAACGATAAAGCTCTTCTCCTGAGGTATGACATATTGTATTTTCTAACATTCGAAATTGATCAGTTTTAGTTCTGGGGCTTTTCACTTAAATCCTGCAATAGTACCTCGCTGTTAAACAACTTCTAGCTGCGTTTAATTGTTAATCTACACTCCAGAATCATATACGTTATTAGGTTTTTCACTCAAATCCTGCAATAGTACCTCACTGTCAAACAACTTCTAACTGCGTTTGATGTAAATGTGTACTCCTCAGTCATATATGTTATCATGAGTGGACTTCATTTTGTTTCTCTATATGCATTTGCTTGCTTGTGATATAACTAAAGTAGCATCTTTTATATCATTAACCAACTTGACATATGCTTGTTGTTATCACGTTCATTCAACATGTCTTCCAACTTACCGTGAGCAAACTACAACCTCAATTTCTCAATTTAATGTTATTGATTGGTTTTCAGACGTCCTTTTAGCCAAGTCCTGGGGGTATGAAAATTCGAGAGACACATAGCTATTGACATAAGTAATCACTGTATCTGCTGGTCCTCCTCAGGTCTGGCTCTGGTGTGGAGAATAGGGACTCAGTAGCGCAAACCAGCACTAGTCCAAGGGTGGTAAAGTCATGTAATCATCTTTAGTCTTAATCTCCATTTTGTGTTTGATGACTATGAAACTAGTCTATAGATTTTGTCTGCTTTTGGGTAGTCTACTAAATGTATGTGTAGACACAATTATCATGCTCTTGCACACCTCAGTTGTTGTCCCAAAAGTACTTACCACATCATCTGGTGACTTGAAATTTAGGCCTTCAGATGCATCTAAACATAGGCAAATATTGTTCTATTTTGGCTGTGTTTGTCTCTTTGTTCGGTTCTAGACAATCTTTCCTTTTCAACCACCACCACCTTTCACACCGTCTACTTCTTTCTAATCTTGAATTGTTCTCAAAACTGTGAATCTGAAATGGAGATGTCACCAAGAAATGTTTCCCTCGCCAACCCAAGTGTCCTGAAGCGCTCGGCCTCTACTGCTTCGTTACCTACTCCACCAAGGACATACAAGAGATGCAAGAGAGGATGCTCACGCGGTGATCGTGACTCTGAAAGCGATGATTTGGGTAACCAAGGCTCGGTGCTCTCAAGTACAGATGAGGAAGATGCCCAATCTCAACGGTCGCGTAAAAAGCGGAGACGAAGTCTCTCAAAGGGTGATGACGAAGAAGCGTTTTGGTTGGCAGGACCAAAATCAGAGACACAAAGTCAGAAGGATCTTGATCAGGAATACCTCTCGGATATTGAGAAAGAGGAAGGGACTGACGTTGTTGACCTGTCGTCTGCTGCTGCTGCTCCGTTATTGTATCGCAAACCTATCAAACAGTCACATCCAGAGGCTAGTAATGGGTTGACATCTCCTCCGCCATCCCATCGCAAGCCTCAACTGCAGCCTTTGGCAACTTCACCTGTTGGTGTTCCAGAGTCTTCTGCGACTGCCGCGCTTCCTATAATGCAGCCTGTATCACCACCCAAGACACCGAGGAAACGGACAGGCCCACGAAAAGGCCTTAAGTTGCCAGAATTCCCAATCATTTCAGATTCACCCGATAACCCTTTCTATGAGGCTCCAGGCTCGCCTTCTCCTGGTGAAGAAAGTGAGAGCCCACATGTGGATAGCGCGAGTCCTCAGACACCTGGTGCCACTCATTATGAGAAGCCCACTGTGACATATGTTTTGTGAGCTTTTCTCCTTTCATGTAAATGTGGGTCAATCTGACTTCTGTTTGTCTTTCAGTCGTGGTGTGCGTCGCGAGTATCAGAATCCGCTTTACAACCACAAGGAAAACCGGCCTCTTTCGCCTCCTCCCACATCTCTCCTCCCTATTGAGCATCCAGATTACTCGCCTGACATGACTTGTAGACCTACCATCCTCTTTCCAAAGGCACCGAAAGGAAAATATTCCCTACGTGCAAAAGAGGAATCCAGAGTTGATACGAGTACCTCAAAGGGTTTGAGACGGAGCCTTCGGAAGACGAGGGTTGTTATCGGGGATAGCGATGATGAAAACGAACTTCAGCGAGGGAGCGAGGGAGCTGAGAGCGAAGTGTTGATTATGCCCAGGAAGCTCGACTTTGGGCTGCCGAAGAAGTCGAAGGCGGTGGTTGGCAAGGGTGATACCCTCTGAAACGTTTCCCTCGAAATTTGCTACGACTCTATATGGCTTTTTGCTTCATTTTTGAAGACCCAATCTTGCTCATTAGTTTTGGCATTCTTATATTGTTATGGCCATCATTCTATGTCAATAACTATCCTCACAATCAAGATGTTACGAGACAACACACTTATCCCACCTTCTCTTCCACCTTGCAGGCTCGATACTTTTGTGCTTCTTCTGGTCAATCAACAATTTTTCGTTTTGCACCGCACCGCTGTATTCTATGATCTTTGTTCCCTGTCCCTGATCGCCCTTCTTTGGTTACCTCAAGGTTTTGTGATCGCTATTCAGTAGAATTTGATTTGTCACCACCATGCGATACCTTCTCGATACCTTCTCTCGCTTGAACACGTAGGTTAGTTGGTTAGTTGGTTTGTCGTCTAAGTAGGGTGGTTGCAGGGTAGTTGCAAAGTCTCATGTTCTGACTTATGACTGTTGTTGTCATACTATACAGTGGTCATTTGAATAAAATAAATTTGAATCAAAAGGAGTGGGATTTTTCTGGTATACAGTTCCTCTCTGAGGGTTCCAAATCTACACTAAAACTATAGAAGAGATCCTATTTTTCAGATGTGACTGGTTTATACTTGGCCCATCAGCGTCAACTACGATAAGTGGGTACCTACAGAAGCTTCCATATCGAGTAGTTTTTATAGTAATGTTAATATCGCAACACCACTGTGTCATCGACTTCCCAACCTGGTGAACCATAACCGCCCAAAACGCAATACCGCATTTGATCACAAAGATTCACAAAAAACGATGATCATATACTGAAGGAGAAAACCGTACACAACACATTGTATAAATGGTCATCGTTATCTTCACAATCTCAGCTCAAAGCCCCAAGCGTCTTCTTTCCTTCTTTCCTCTTCTTCTCTGATAACTTCAGTCTCCATGACAGCCTGAATCATCTCACTACCAAGTTTCCCAGCCTCGTCGAACCGCGGCTGGAAGAATTGTCTCGTTTCCTCAAATCTCCTCTTGTAATCTTCAAAATTGCCGAAACGAACACATTGACTCCATCCTCTCGCAGCAATGACGAACTCTAGATCGTCTGCTCTGTGCCAATGGTCGTAAATTGCCGAATGTAACGCACTCTCTAGGAGTGTAAGTGACTGGAACAAGTGTTCCGCTACGCCCAGGAAAAGTCGGAATATAGGTGTAGCCGCAAGGTTAAGGTGTACGTATGGATTGATTCCGAGATGTGCCCAACAATCTACCATAGCTAATAGAGAAAGATGAGAGTTTGGGCGATAATTGGATGGTGGCATGAGTGTGGAAGATGCTGAGAAAATAGTAGGGGATTCTGGAACTGTGATATCGAAACTTTGGTGTTTGCCCAAACTGAACTTGTCAAGAATCGACGCTGAAAGGAGAATTGGTTTCCGTTCGGTCGGAGAAGGGGATCTTGAGGGATCTGAAGGGAGAGCCGTTGAACCGTTTGCCCAGTCATCTTTATCTTTTTCTATAATCGTTCCTCCTCGCCCAAACACAGTCCGTCTACCCCATTGAACGCGCTCTTTGAGTTTCACTTTATCTTCCAACGAACCACTACCGCCACTCAACATTAATTTGAACAGCTCCGATGCACTTTTAGCATATTGATGGATTTGAGTACGGGCGCTGGGATTCAGGATTGCGAGACCTGCATAGACATGCCAAGCGTTCGAATAGATGCGAAGCGTGAGATTGACTTTTGCGGTCTCAATTCCACCGACGTAGAGGCCCTGTTCCCATGGATATGCTTCTGTGGAAGCCCAAGCAGTACCCATACTGATCACAGGATGGGACCGAAGGGTAAAAAAAAAGATCTAATGTCAGCCATGGTCAGTGTACTGGAAGGTGTCATGGGTAGTTCACCTGAGGAAGGCAACATGAGTAACTGCCTGAGTATTGGCTGTCACAGAATCGTGTTCATCGAAACTAAGGTAAACAAAACGAGAACGGAATGGGCACAGGATATTCTCCACGAGAGTGAGGGCATCTTTGCTGGCCCTATGTTGAATGAGGACCTGGGTAAACCAATGAGTTCCTGAGCCAGACACAGAAGGGTACGTAGTACGAGAGGTTGCCCAATGGGGCTCACAGTTGGCCCGTGTAACGAATGACAGGAGAGAATGTGGACGTCTTTTGGGAGATGCGCCTCAAAGGCCGCTTTCTCAGGGGCCTTGACAGATGTCTGGCCAGCAACGATCGCATTCACTTTTGTAGCTAACATTGAAGTGAGTTGACACCTGAGGCCTCATCTGCTGAACACTCACAAGGACCATATTGCGCAACGACTCGTTCAATGAACTCCGCTTCTATGGAATAGATGATATAGTCAGATGACCTTGAAATTGCATATCCATCCTTCTGAGGGTAGACTCCTGGTGTGCCTGTTGACGGACAGCATGGTAAATTGGGTCTTTAAACCACGGAGCAAAGACAGAAGCGTACTGGAAAAGTCAATCTTGAGTTTCTCATACTTTTCCGGCAGGTCACAAACCAAGATCCTAGGTGTTCACAGGCAGGTCAGTGCTGATTGACACAGACGAAAAATACACAAACTTTTTCCAACCAGCTTGACTGAAGAGCTTTGCGTACATATAGCCCATAGCACCCATTCCAATGAGACCAATAGTGGGCTGGGCATGTACCGGGGCATCGGGAGTGACATTGGCATCCACATTGATTGGTAGTGTGAATGATTCACTATTCTGCACTCCTTGATCAGCCATTCAGGCGTCTACTAGACTTTTAGATGATCTCTGTTGTATGGAAGCTACGGTGCAACATACCTTGATAGTGAAGGGAGTAACGGGAAGAGTAGCTCTTGATA
>Ga0154007_1000135_pt1 | contig 10409 bp, 12 predicted proteins | sample TSNC091MetaG_FD_104676 | JGI IMG/M metagenome (GOLD analysis project Ga0154007, IMG submission 104676) | Attine ant fungus gardens microbial communities from North Carolina, USA - TSNC091 MetaG | ecosystem: Host-associated > Fungi > Mycelium > Unclassified | place: USA: Connecticut, Klassen Lab... | reverse complement strand
TCAACTTGGGTGCCGGTACCTCTGCTGCTGCTGCTGAATTGGTCGACAATGAATTGACTGCCGAACTCGAAGCCCTGCTATTTCCATCCACTCCATCAGGTGGCACGAACCAGTTCATGCCATCGAAAAATGGTTCAAGACAAAGGAGAAGGGCAAAGGCATCATCGAGACAAATGCTCACAAACAAGCCGATCCCGAATACCTCTAATGACCCTACATTTGCTTCGTTTCCTTCTGGGTCAGATAGCCAAACATCGATGGTCGCCTTCAATCCCCTTTTGCCTGGAGTTAGGGCGATCGACGTTTCAGATGCCCCGGCAACGATTCTCGTTCAGGTTCAATGGGTCAGCTTCAGCTGGCAATGTCAACGCGCCTCGACCGCAGGATCCCAGTTCACATCTAGACGATGGATTGGTGTATTAGTGGTGTAGCGGTGTTAATCACGTGGTGATCAAGGGGTAGTGTAATGGTAGCATAGTATAGATGACTTCCCATAAGCAGCCTTTGTCAGAATGGTATTCAATACAGGTACAGAAGATACATTAGTCCTATGTTTCCAGGGACCGAATCATCACTGCGTATTATTTTTACTGCTCTGAAAAAGCGCCTGTATCAATGTCTTCCGTGCGAAGTCACATTAGTAAGTGTAGTCAATTTGGGGTATATGGGATGTAGTAAAGCAACCTATTTATTATATGCCATATCTTCGTTCTGGGCTATTATTTTTGCAAACGCACGGCTGGAACCATTTGCTTCCTTATACGCATGTACCGCATCGGTCTCCCGCGATAAAACTAATCTCGAAACGATGGGTTTTGCCTTCGACATCATATGCAAATACAGTGTCACAATCCAAGGTTGACAAGGCAGTCAAACGTGAGAATGGCAGTAATGTTCTTCTTTCAACGATTGACCACCAGTTCACGTACGATTCTTCAGCAATAGATGATTGCTGGCCACATAAGATCCACTTCTCGCATCGCGTAACCCACCACAAATCGGCCTTCCAGGCACACGCAACAAATTTACCAGATGCTACGTTGATATCTGCATTTCTCAGCCATTTGACGTCTCTACCGTGTTCAAAACGTATGACCCACTGCATGTATGCTTACAGATCGACTCAAAGAGCTCAGGGGCACGAAAAGTTGGTATGTGGGCAGAATGATGGTGGTGAAAGTGGTAGCGGAGATCGGCTCTCGAGGCTTCTCGAATTATCGAATTGTCGCAATGTGATTGTGGTCGTATTCAGGTGGTATGGGGGAACAAAACTAGGATCTGATCGGTGGAAATGTATCTCTCAAGTTGCAAAGGAGGCTCTCAAACAAGGTGGTTTCATGAGACAAGGAGCCTTACAGAAAACCGATAAGCTCACGAAGCGCTAATGTCAAATTAATGTACAGTGGCATCTAAAATATCATTGATCCTGAAAGTGGTACAACAATGCCTTCATTAAAGTCAATTGCAGACTGTGGCCGACTGGGTGATCGTAAGGCATTCGCAGACAATCCTTTCGTAGACCTTGTCCTTGCGCTTCAAATCCACGGAACTCAGGAATGAGGGGAAGATTCATGGGAATGTACGTAAAGTTAAAATAAGGAAGAATTTCAGGGAGGACTTGGCCAATGATATACACTGTCGGAAGCAGGTGAACAACAATAAAACAAAATCATTGTATGCCAACCTTGAGTATTGTAGTACAAAGTCCATGGATCAACTCGTCGAATCCTTGCATTCGTGTTCCTCTCCCATATGAGGCTAGTGGTTCGAATCTCAGGACCTAAACCAGCATTGGTGCAGACAGGCTGTTGATACCAAGACCCAAGGAATATTCGCTGAGGCTTCCTCGAGAGTGCAAGTGCATCAAGAGCTTGCACAAGGTCAGGTAAGTATTCCCGGAACACCGCATGCAGAGCTGCGTTAATGACCCGAAATGTAAGGTCGCTATCCTGGAATCTTGCTCGCACTTCCTGGGGCATTTTTTTTGTGAAGGACCAGTTACCTGTAGGACTACCAAAAGTTGATGCGGGGGCAGGTATAGGGCCTTTGTTCATAATTAAAACCTGGGCCTTTTGCGTTTTCGAAAACCAGTCAGACATATATGACCTGATTCCAGTTTGAGGATCCACGACCAGTTGGCTGGCCATTCGGTGTTGAGAACGTTGTGGGAAAGTCAGGCGATCCGAGAGAGAAAACGACAAGCGAGTAAAATCGACTGACGGAATTCGACTAGAAAAGGAGGCATTTCGAGGATTGGATGGTAGTATAAGAGGTGGCTCTTCCTTGTTCCGTGAACCACCACAGACAAAATAGTGTGTTCCGCTTTCTGGGCCTCTGCTAGGGTAACTCTTGTTGTCATGCAATGCAAGAGCTTGAAGAATGAGGGTTTGTGCGTAGTAGAATGTCCGCGGGCCTACGAGCTGAACCCTTTTCTCAGAGATGTGGCTACAGAGCAAGCTTGTTATTTGCGGTAGATTTAAGCCTTCCAATGAGGACCAGTTTTCAAGGCAACTCAGATCGTGATGATATTGAATGCGACTTTGGTCTTGTACCATCCAGGTGCCGTGTTGTACATAACAGGCTAGTTGTGTTTGCGCCTTTCTAATTGCCTCCATCGCCTCTCCAGGAATCAGGTGCCTGAGGGCTAGCTCAACATGCCTGGCAATGGCACGGTCTAATGTATCTTTCGTATCGCTTTGGGATCTGATTGTGAGATAGCATAATGCACACAAGGCCAGCGCCAGGGCAGAGAGCTGGAGGATGGGGGCCATGGTCGGGTTCCAAGGGTCCTGGCAACATTGTCGACTAGGACCCCAGAGTGACCCCAGCCTAATACTAATATCACGTTCTCTGGCTTGACAATAATAATGCGTGTTCCATTCCTCGGGCGACTTTCAATTCAGGAATATCTCGCCATAGCTTTGAGCTTCTTCATACTTGCATTTGTATCTGTCCTCAAATTCGTTATCTTATTTCTCCCCAAGTGCGTGATCAACTGGTTCTATAGATGGTCCCGCAGACTCTTCAACCGATTCCGCGGCGAAGAATACCTTTCCGAAGAGATACGTGCGTCGGAGAAAGTCCTCAAGGCTAAAGACTTTGAGGATCTCTGCCGAATACATGGGTACATTCACGAAGAGCATGTTGTTCTGACCAAAGATGGTTATCTTCTCGGCCTCCATCGGTTGCCAGGAACGCAGGGAGAAAAAAGAGACAGCCCAGGAACAAGCACTGGAAAGCCCGTTGTATACCTTCATCATGGCTTGTTGATGAACAGTGAAGTATGGGTCTGCCTCACAGATCCGTATCGATCACTGGCGTTCGTGTTGGCAGAGCAGGGCTATGATGTGTGGTTGGGCAACAACAGGTCAAAAACTGTCCACTTCCCTCACACTTCCTTCCTGGCTAACATTTTAAGCAGGGGGAACAAGTATTCAAAAAAGTCAATCAATCATGGTCCCAGCACGTCTAAATTTTGGGATTACAGGTAAATATAGTGCCTATGGTGAGATGTAGCCCTCTGCTTATCCTTCTCTCCTTAGCATCGATGACTTTGCATGGCATGACATTCCGGATACGATCAGCCACATTCTGCAGGTGACCAAGGCCCCGCAACTGAGCTATATAGGTTTTAGTCAAGGAACAGCACAAGCATTTGCAGCTCTCAGTATCCATCCTCAACTGAATGAAAAGATCAACGTCTTTATTGCCCTTGCTCCTGCTATGAGCCCAGCGGGTTTAGCAGCCCCGATAGTTGATGCTCTGATGAAAGCGTCGTAAGCTCCTCCTTATCTCAACGGTATCAGACTCAGTCAACATTACCAGGCCAACCCTTCTCTACCTCATCTTTGGCCGTAAAAACATCCTCTCTTCAGCCACCTTTTGGCAATCCATCATCTACCCTCCCATATTTGCCTTTGTCATCGACATTTCGCTCCTTTGGCTCTTCAATTGGCACAGTCACAATATCTCCCAGCACCAGAAAATCGCGGCCTACGCTCACCTCTACTCATTCGCATCTGTCAAGTCGGTCGTACATTGGTTCCAAATCATGCGCAACGCCGCTTTCCAAATGTACGATGACGATGTCCTTTCTCCTGTCGTTATGACTTCTGTTAGCTCCTATCGGCCTGTGCGATTTCCTACTCGGAACATTGTCACTCCCATCGTACTTCTGTGGGGAGACTCAGATAGCCTCGTTGACATTAATACAATGTTGGCACAACTTCCTGGTCACACCGTCGCAAAACGTCTTCACACTTATGAACATCTGGACATTCTCTGGGGTCGCAACGTGCATATCGATGTGATTCCAGAAGTTGTCGCATCTTTAGAGCTTCGTCATGCCAAAGAGCAGACTATCGCAGAGGTCGATAGTAGAGATGAACTACAAGATGAGTCCATCATAGATTAGTTTTCCTCCTTTACATTGTATAATATTGCTGATAAACTTCACAAATAATTTGGATACCACCTGTAGACTACACTGTTCTTCTGTATATCATAAACTATTCTACACGCTCAAGATTGATTTTGACATCCACGTATCATCTCTTTATAGACCTCCAAGACCCTGTCTCTCACATGTTTTACAGGGGCTCTTCGCCCAGTCCATATCCTACACTGTTCAAATCCTTGCTCTAATAACACTTCAATGCCCTCTACACTGACCCAAGGCGAGCCTTGCGATTTCTTCTGCTCCGCAAACGCTAATAGAGGTGTCATCCGCGTTTCATAGGCAAGCTCCACAGCAACACCTCCATTCGCTGACAAATGTTCCAGCCTCAAGCCAACATCCACAGCCTCCGCCAACTTGGAATCAACAGCCCCAGTAAACGCAGGAACAGTAGACACAATGATGCTGGGTAGAGGATTGATGGGTAGAGGCACAGGGAGACAATCGAGAACCTTGATGTGCAGGAGGTGATCCAGCCGTTGGAAATCATCCACCAACGATCGGGCCTTGTCTCTGCTTCGATTATATACGAATATGTTTACCACGCCGATTCTATACAGCGCATATATTGAGGCCCTTGCGGAGCCACCCGCGCCCAAAACAAGAGCAGTCGTAGATGAGGTAACCATGTGTGCAGGCGTTAATGAACGTTGCAGACAATTCTTGATTCCTCTCCAATCGGTGTTGTCTCCATATAGCTCGCGGCTACCCCGTGACACGGGGAAGATAGTATTAACAGCACCAATGATCTGTGCATATCGTGATAGGTGCTGAATGAGTGGGATAACATTGCGAGCATGTGGGAGCGTCACACTCGCGCCTCCAAAATCAGGCATGTTCATCAATCGGCGGATCTCGTCTACATTTGCCGTATCAACTTTGCTAAAAGTATATGGAAAGCCAAGCGTGGTGAAGGCAGTATTGTGGAGTACAGGCGACATTGAGTGTGGAATTGGGTGACCGAACACATAGAATTTTTTGGGAGACAAGAGGCCGATCAGATACAAAATTGATTGACATTCTTGGAAAGTGATATGGCCGGAGGCTCCACCAATGGGCAAAAGAGGATGTGACACTGGGGAGAGATAGGAGTTCAATGCTCGCGAGATCTTTCCCTGTATTGACTGAATAAGATAATCATCGTGAGAATCTGGGGCTCACCTCGATTCCCAGGTTTAAGGCGACGAGAGGTATAGGACCACTCGACACAGATGAAGTGAACGTCTGCAGACTCATGTTATCTTCAAAAGACTTGGCATAGAAAGCCATTATTGCCGCATCTGCGCCCATATCGACGATCTTATCGTAGATTTGCTTAGACTCTGGACCCTCCCACTGACAAACGTCCTTGGTATCGATGTAGGTACCGATAATCGAAGCGTTTCCCTTCATAGAAACAATACTCTCAATGACAGAACGAGGATAGTCGAATTGGAACTCCACATATTCAATGCCAAGACGAAGCGCATGTTGACAGAAGGAGGCGAGTGACTCTTGAAGTGCGGTATTATCAGCTTCCACGTCCGGATAATTTCCCATCGTCGATTTGGTGCGGACCGTGAATATCACGGGAAGGGTACTGTGCCGACGAAGAGTTGCGACTTGGAAAGAGAGATAGCTAGGATCGTAAGAGGCCAAGAGATCACCGCGGATACCCCAAAGATCAAGTCCAATAGATAATTCTTCGAGATGGGGTATCGCCTTGTTCAAATCGTTGTATGTGAGTGGGAGGAAAAACGACTTTTGGTGAGTAGGGACTTTGTTGGTGTCCACGCCGTGAATGAACCGGAGTAACCTAAAGAAATCGTTCTCGATAGGCTTGAAGATAACCGATAATTCATTCGCGCCAGCTTCTGGCGACACATCTTCTCTGTCTTGTGGGACTTTGACCGTGAGCGAGGCAAACTCGAATGAGCAGCATTCGCGAAACAGCGTAACCAGTCGCTCCCACTCATCTGGATTCTTGTGATGCGCGGGATGCTGCTGCACATAAGCTGTGACAGCACTCTTGTCCCGGATGACGTGGATGACCAGGCTACGTTCACGGAATTTTCTGAGAGCTACTCGGTTCTCCTCGAGCTCAATGGTCCGAGAACCACAGGCAATAACTCTCTCTGAAGGATTTTTGCGAAGTACATTGATCAGGACTTCAGACTCGGCGATTCGCAGGGCGTCGTATCCTCGGGTGAGGATGAATCTTGATATTGACATCTGGTATCTCGTTTCGAGGATAGCATCGGTGTCAAGCACCTCCCATCCCAGTGCCTTTGCCGTTATGGAGGCGAGTGTGCTCTTGCCGACTATGTACCTCATGAGTGTCAAGTTCACTGATTGAAGGGTGTAGATATTGAACCTCCAGGCATTCCAATGATTGCGATACTTGCACGACGAGAGGGACGTCGTGTGTTGCCTTCTTGCGGAGATGGTAGGCGAGAGGGTGGATCAGAGGGTGGCAGATGCAACATAGGTTGTGTCTGCATGTGCTGGAGCATGAAGATAGTCAGAACTAGGATTTGGACAGCAGGGAGAGAGACGGACGCGATGGCAGAGAGCCGCGGTGCGGTCTGGGGTGAGAGAGAGAGAACTGGTGGACCTTGGAGAGTGTATGAGGTCTTTGACTTTCATCGGATGAGAGTGCTACATAACCACACTTGCCCACAGTCTCCTATCATCATTACCGGAACCACTTTTTTCCGTCAGATATGACACCAATCTTATCTAATCTACAGCACCTTGCATACTTTTTTCCGCCGCCGCTTTTCCTCCTCCGTATCCGTATCAAGCATCATAATGTCAACGAAGACGCTGTCATAAAGGTGGATGAAACATGTCCCGAAAAATCTGGCCGTGATCCAAGACCAGCCCGAGGATTATGACCTGTTCCTGTGCGCAGGCTCGTGACTGAAACTGAATCCATCTTCCCCTTAAAGTAATCCTGCAAAGTCCTGGTTGAAGTGGTGATCTTGTCCGTGTCCAGGGCGTCGCCGTCGCCATCGTAAACCGATGTCAGTTTGCCTTGTGGAGTCTGAGTACCAGAAGGAGTAGCGCAGGAGGGTGATGGAGCAATGCCAAGGATTTCAGATATGGCTGCTGCAGATTTCAATCCAATGGACTTGGCAGCAATATGCCGTGCCCTGTGCCTGTCTATCTATCGGTCAACGTTCAGATGTCCTAGCTGATACAACGTACGATCTGTGCCGTGGTATGACGCGTGGAGCCTTCTGCTCAGCTGAATGTAGAGGTTCAGGAGAAGAGACTCCTGACGGTACAGGTGCAGTAGATTCAGCGTCCGTATTACACGTGTCTTCTTCGACGCTTTTTTTCTTCTTCGATTTTCTACCAGTGTCCTCAGCATTTTCACCTCTCTTCCGTTTCTTCTTCACTTTTTCCTTCTTTCGCTTTTCCTTTTTTTTCTCCTCTCCGCCTTCCTCACCAGCACTCCCTTCGGGTCTCACAAACCCGTCAAACCCACTTTCCGTCTGTACTTCCTCCTCACCGCCGTTGGCTTCGTTCAACCTCTTCAGCAAATTTTCATAATCCCTGTTTTGTTTCCATGCAACCCCGTTGAGGTCTTTTTGATGTGCTGCGCCGATGCCCATCATATCCAGTTTCTGAGCGACCTTGATATGTGTCGTACGTCCCTCTCCGCTCACTCCTAGCCCTTTACTCGACTCCCAGCCGAATTTTGCGAGATAACTCGACCCAAATCGAGCTGCGTCTATTGTCGTGGTTGATCATAAGTTTGCGGATACACTTTGTAGTATTGGACGAACCATTGGCCCATGACAAATTCCGAGGATCATGACCAATCTTTTGCTTGGATTTTCGGCCAGAGAGGCCCATGGAAAGACCAGAGAGAGGACATTCAATCCATTCACAAATTATTCCTCGGAAATACTTATGTAAGCAGCATCTTTGTGAGTTGTGACAGCCATACACTCGCGTCACAGAGATGGACTTGTCCAAGGTCTTGAATTCCGGTAAGTTTTGTTTTCCTCGAATTGCTGACATGTAATGCTAATCAAGTGGGGAATAAGTCTACAGCAAACCATATGTGTCTCATATGATCCTGGCCTTCGGCATCCTGAGTCTTGGTCGTCTGCTATACCAGGCTCTCTCCGTTCTGTTACAGACATTTGTGCTTCCTGGCAAAAGTGTGGGTGAAATGTGCTCGATAAAGGGTCAGTCTACTGACTTTCATTTGATGAACAGCTTTCCAATTTTGGCGCTAAAAAGGGAGCTTGGGCCGTGGTCACTGGGTCGACGGATGGAATCGGCAAGGAGTTTGCTCTACAGCTCGGCAAGGCCGGATTCAATGTGCTTCTTGTTGCGCGTAATGCCGAGTCATTAAAAAAAACCGCTGAGGAGATAGGTACGTATCATGGCAAGGGTATTACAAAAATGACTGAAAACCCGCTGTGCAGAGGCCAGATACCATGTCAAGGCCCAAAGCCACGTCATTGATTTTGCCCAAGCTGATGCTAGACAGTACGCGGAGCTCACGAGCGTATTGCAACAGTTCGATATTGGGGTATTGAGTGAGTAGCACATCGTCCCATTTGACTCACGCCCCAGGTCTTAATTCGTCCTGCATGCAGTCAACAACGTTGGCAAGTCGCATCCTATGCCTACCTATCTCGTGGACATGCCCAGAGAAGAGATGACGGACGTTGTTGCGGTCAACGTGAATAGCACACTACAAGTCACATATGCTGTCCTGCCTGGCATGGTCCAAAAGTATGTGGTCATAGGTCCTGCATCGGACAGGTGATACTCACAAAACCGTGAACAGAAAACGGGGGCTGATTTTGAATATCGGATCATTTGTGGGAAACGTCCCTTCACCGATGTTGGCCCCGTATTCTGCCGCTAAGGCATTCATCGCAACGTTTACGAGTGCGTTGGCCGAAGAAGTGCGCCAAGATAACGTCACGGTGGAATACATCAACACATATTTTGTGGTACGCCTCCTTTTGTTTGCTGCATGCTCCGATTTTGGCTCACACAATGTTTTGTGCCCAGGTAACGAAGATGTCTAAAATCCGCAAAGCGAGTGCTCTTATACCAAATCCAGAGGCATATGTACGTGCTGTTCTGAGTAAAGTCGGACTACCATGTGGTGCTGCGTTGGGTGGTCAACCAAACATCTCGACGCCGTACTGGTCCCACGCATTACTGAACTGGGCTATCACGCTTTTGGGGATGCCCGCGCTTTGTATCTCGTACACACACCGTCTGCACAAGGACATCCGCCGACGGGCTTTGCGCAAAGCAGAGCGGGAGGGTAAGCACACGTAATGGTGTGTTGTGCTTGACCATGCTTACTAGTGATGATCACTTTACTATACTATCTTAGTTCCAAATCCGTGTCAGCAATTGGACATTTCGTACACGAGTGGCGGTATATAATATAATACATCCAATTATTCTGACCAACAGACATACTCTGTGTATATCAACGCCGATCGCCGTTGTTAGGGCCTCCCGCTAACGAGGGAAGCATTCAAGTCCGACAACCTTGGCGCAGTGAGTGGCGAATGGCGTTCAACGGTAGTGGTGAACAAGTCAAAAGGTTGGAAATCTAGAGAGACCGATCTAATGACCCTCTGAAACAACGCAATCTGAAACAGTAATGCCATAGGCCACCATTTTCTTCTATGGCAATGATTTTACTAGTATAAGCTAGCTATTTGATTTACAAGAGGAAGTCACAAAGATCTGAGAGGGATGAAACTATGGCACATCGCACAGAAAACAGCCGAGCACGAAACAGGACAACACGCAGGACAACACGGGAACAGAGGATGCATACAGACAAATACAGAAAACTGAATTCAAATTCGATCAGAGCACCAAATTTCAAGTTTACCCTCCGCTTTATCCTTGGAGCACGTACGTGCAGTCTCTATCGCAAGTTCGAAATCAGACTCATCTGCAATGGTCACTTTTCCAC
>Ga0154007_1000127_pt1 | contig 10504 bp, 9 predicted proteins | sample TSNC091MetaG_FD_104676 | JGI IMG/M metagenome (GOLD analysis project Ga0154007, IMG submission 104676) | Attine ant fungus gardens microbial communities from North Carolina, USA - TSNC091 MetaG | ecosystem: Host-associated > Fungi > Mycelium > Unclassified | place: USA: Connecticut, Klassen Lab... | reverse complement strand
AATTTGATTTACTTCATCATTTACACCATTATTATCCTGTATCTCCTGTATACCCAGTAAGAACTTGTTATCAATAAATTCAATATCTGTTACTCACAACTATTTGGGCTCTACCAAGGTTTTTCTCTATAACTCTATTGTTATCAATAAACAGTGAATGTCCTTAGTGATCACCCTAGGTGGATGTTCAGGAAGAACTCAATGGAGTTCTTTGTTGGATTAGACTATTACTTATACTATTTTACAGTGGCTGTACTACTACTAGTCCACAATCATATGTCCTTTTAGAATGTTCTATGACCACCTGACCTTGTCACATGATCTGATTACCTAAGTTCCCATGCTATTTATATCTCAATTCCATTGTCACAAAAAGTGACTACTAAATAGTATCATGGAGATATAACAAAATACTTGTTCAAATGAACTATATAAATAGCTGGACCCTCATTAGCAAGTAGCCTTGCTAATGTTACCCTTTGGTGTAGTAGTAAACCATACAGTATGTGACTACTAGTCCATAGCACAACTGTGACAGGAGAGTTCTATTATAGATCTGTTATGAAATTCTCTGGATAATCTTTATGAGGTTTCTGTAGTGGTAGTCACAGCCACTACTCTGCTACTCAAGTAGTATGCTTGAGTCTACAACTGGGCATCTAATGGTTATCTCTGGGGGGCCAAACTCATCTCTCGAGCTGGTTATTCTCGTTATTATGATGAAAAATATCACTTTTATTGCCTAAATGGCTGTCCGGCGTGACAATGGTCTGTGTCACAGTGAGCAATATTGTGTATTAGGTCACTGTGCTCCCTTTTTTCACTGGTAATTTATACTGTTGTGTGTCAGATCACTCTGCTCCCTTCCTTCACTAGTAGTTTGTACTATTGTAAGTCAGGTCACTCTACTCCCTTCCTTCACTAGTAGTTTGTACTATTGTAAGTCAGGTCACTGTGCTCCCTTCCTATACTGGTTTTTTACACTGTTGTACATCAGGTCACTGTGCTCTCTTCCTTCACTGGTAATTTGCACTGTTGTGTATCAGGTTGCTCTGCTTCCTTTCTACACTGGTAGTTTGCACTATTGTAAGTCAGGTTACTCTGCACTCTTCTTACAACAGTGAGGCCACAGTCAGCTCACTTTGCTCACTGCCTGTTTCAATTTTATTCCAATTTATCCTAATTTATTTGAATTTATTCTGAATTTTGTAGAATTTTGTAGAATTTTTGAGTAAAAAGAGAGCTATTAGGTAAAACTTAGTCATGATTAGATAAAGCTTTGTCATACTCACTCAGCAGCCATCATCCCATATTCAGTGCAGCATACATACTAGACAAGGTTTTCATCTGGGTCTCCAGCCCTTCTTGAACCCTTTACTAATTCTGTGTTATTAAGTTTGTATTGAAGTCAGTCTGCTACACTCCCTTCCTACAATGGTCTGTGCAGCAGCAGATAGTGTTGTTTATCAGGTCACTTTGCTTTCTTCCAACAATGGTCTATGCAGCTGTAGATAGTGTTGTCCATCAGGTCGCTTTGCTTCCTTCCAACAACGGTCTGTAACACAGTGAGAAATATTGTACATCAGGTCACTCTGCTCCCTTCCTACAACAGTAAGGCCACAGTTAGTTTGCAAATTGTACGTCAGGTTGCTGTGCTCCCTTCCTTTACTGTTAATTTGCACTGTTGTAAGTCAGGTTGCTGTGCTCCCTTCCTACAACAGTAAGGCCACAGTCAGCTTGCTTTGCTCACTACCTGTTCCAATTTTATTCCAATATATCCTAATTTATTTGAATTTATTCTGAATTTATTTGAATTTTGTAGAGTTTTTGAGTGGAAAGAGAGGGTGTGGGAACGCTTAGGTAAAATTTAGTCAGCCATTAGTCAGTGCCATCTTCCCACATTTGGTGCAGCATACATACTAAACGAGGTTTTCATCTAGGCCTCTGGCCCTTCTTGAACCCTCTACTAATTCTGTGTTATTAAGTTTGTGTTGAAGTCAGTCCGCTACGCTCCCTTCCTACAACGGTCTGTGCAGCTGCAGATAGTGTTGTCTATCAGGTCGCTTTGCTCCCTTCCAACAACGGTCTGCGTCACAGTAAGCAATATTGTGCGTCAGGTTACTATGCTCTCTTCCTTCACTGGTAATTTGCATTGTTGTGCGTCAGGTCGCTGTGCTCCCTTCCTTCACTGTTAATTTGCACTGTTGTAAGTCAGGTTGCTCTGCTCTCTTCCTACAACAGTGAGGCCACAGTCAGCTTGCTTTGCTCACTGCCTGTTCCAATTTTATTCCAATTTATTCTAATTTATTTGAATTTATTGTGAATTTATTTGAATTTTGTAGAATTTTTGAGTGAATTTGAGTGAAAAGAGAGGGCATGTGAAAAGTTGAACTATGTGTCAGCACCATCATTCCCACATGTGACACAGCATACATACTAGATGAGGTTTTCATCTGGGCCTCCAGCCCTTCTTGAACCCTCTACTAATTCTGTGTTATTAAGATTGTATTGAAGTCAGTTTGCTACACTCCCTTTCTACAATAGTCTATATAATAGTAAGTGGTGTTGTTTATCAGGTTGCTTTTCTCCCTTTCAACAATGATCTGCACAGCTGCAGATAGTATTGTCCATCAGGTTGCTTTTGTCATGACTTGGCAAAACAGCTAAGTTATTATTTATATTTACTTTACTTTACTTTTCTTTTGGACTTACTACACAGGGAGGAGTGCAGGAAAGTGTCACAGTCACATGGTCATGTCACATGATGAGTGTGGGAAAGTAGTGCACAGACCATGTAGTAGTTGTATAAGTAGTGTACAGAAAATAATAGGAACTCTATCGAGTTCTTTTTATTAACTTAGACTTGGAGAGTGATTAAGTCATCTAGGCTAAGTCACTACACCAGAACTTGATATTCACTTTTAGAGCACCATCTGTCTTGGACCTTGCTCACTCTTACTCTCATATAAATCAACCCTTGGCTGGTAGTCATCATGATCACTAGCTACCTCCATATATAGCTGGGCCCTTGGCTAAGGGGACTTTGCAGTCAGTTAGGGACTGCAGGTGGAGATGCAGTACCAAACCCAGGCATCATGTTCCAGACCTGACCTTGCAACTGAATGGTGTTATTAATTACTGTTTTCTTAGTAGAAATCTTATGCTACACTCTATTGTAAGTGGTACATACAAAGAAGTAATGGTTACTTCTAGAAGGCTGTCTAGAGTAGAGATCCTCTCCTTGAGGTGATAGTTTAACCCAATTATTAAGGCAATAGTTAGTAGGGTAGTAGGCACCTAGCTGGGTAAAGATCTTGCGCCCCAGCAGACATAGTTGTAATTAGCAAGAATCAACATTATTTTCATACCCTTGCAGAGTGTCATATGACGGAAAATAATCATTTAATAATAATAATTTCTTTATATTCTATATTATTACTAAATTCTGCTCCTGAACTCCTGTTGTTTACTCCTATAGGATTATGATTTAGACTAGTTACTTATACTCCTCCTATTCCGGACTTAGTATAAGTACTCCATTAGTTATATCCTAGTTCCTTAGTTCATAGATTAACGTCTATAACATCTTTTACATGTTCTATCCTCACTCTTATCAATATACCACTCCTCTCCTGAACTCCTGGCAACAATTCCGTCCTCCTGAAATATGCAACCACATATACAACAAAAGATCAAGGCACAGTGCATGAGCTGAGGCCAAGGTTGTTCTCCACTTTTGTTGTCAACTCCCTTCCACTCCAGGTCACCTTGCTCCTGCTCCACACGGTCCTTGACACAGAGACATAGCACTATGTCTTTGCAACAATACAATTCATTAATGAGCAACTTGCTCAAAGAAAAATGCACCCTCACTAAACTAAGGGAAAAACTTGAGGAGAGAAGAAGAAAGTTGTGTAGGAATTGCAAAGGGTTCAGACATCTGGTCCATAACTGTAGGAATAAGAAAGAAGAAGAGAAGGGAACTACCACTCCCCAGAATAAATTCAAAGTGTTGTTGAGTAGAGTAATGCAATATAGTGTGAAAGAAAGGATGATAAGAAGATAGGAGACAATGGAAGTAGAATGTTTTAAGTATAGAGAAAAAGGACACAAGTGAAGAGAGTGTTCTTTTTGGAAAGGAGAAAGAAAGATGCAAGTAGTAGAAGAGACAGCACATATGGCTATGCCACAAGAAGTATAGCAAAAGGAATGGAGGAGAAGTCTGGCATACATTCTATAATAAAAAGTGTAGGAGTACTGTGGAGAGGGCATCCCAGATAAGGCATGTCTATTAGAGCTGGGGTAGTATACAAAGAAGATGATAGTATTATATGTGAAATGTAAAAAGTACAAACAGAAAGGATACTATGTAAAGGAGAATAGAGGACAGGGGATAATCTCAAACAAGCAGAAATGGTGTGGATGTCAGAAAAGGAAGGAGACAGAAGCAATATGCTCCAAAGAGAGAAAAGCATAGCAAAGTGGTGTTATGACTTGGCAAAATAGCTAAGTTATTTTTTATTTTTCTTTTTGTTTTGTTTTGTTTTATTTAGTTAGATTATTACTAAGGTAGAGTGTGAGAAAGTATCATGTGACAGTCACATAGTCACAAAGTGTGATATTGGTCACAAATTGGTCATAGTCACAGTTATAGTCACAACATATGATGAGGTAAACACATGATGAGAATAACATGAGAATATCATATTCCAGAAATATGATAATTATGTAATTTCTTTCTCCTAATAATCCTCCTAAAATTAATAATAGTAAGATAGCGTAGTAGTCTACTTTCCTTCTATTCCGCACTTACTATAAGTACTAAGTAATTACTGTGTAATTCCTCAGTCTGTAAATTAATGTCATCTGGTCCTAATCTCATCTTGTTTACTCCAGCTCCTTTATTCGACTCCTTAGGACCTCTGTCTTGACGACTTCCTTCACTCCGAAATACGTGACCAACCTCACGACCAGAGACCGGAGCGCAACATATAAGTTGAAGCCAAGGTCGTTCAATAAGTCGCTCTCCGCCCCGACGTCCTTGTCTCGTCGCCGGAGTCTTCTTTCTATCATCGCTAAGTACATCCCTCCCCAACATTGTATGTTACTCCGGAATGGAGTGTGGTTTCTAACTATCACTTATATCTCCTTCCTCTGGAATTCCGTCCTTGACAGAGGACCATAGGAGAATGTTGTACAGCTATTATAGTAAAATGTATAAGTAGTGTACAAAATCAAATAGAAACTCTATTGAGTTCTCTTTGTCAACTCAGACTTGGAGTGAATTTAAGTTATCTTGGCTAAAGTCTTACAAGTGGTATATGGGCAAGAGCTCTAGAAGGCATAGCAAAAAAAAAGAGTAAGCAAAGGGAGATTAGGCAAACTGTAAGGGCAACTGGAGCAGAGCACTCCAGGAGATTCCTGTTATCAATGGGCTGTGATAGCTCTTAGTGATTATCCTAGGTAGATGTTCAGGAAGAACTTGATGAAGTTCTTTGTTGGATTGAGCTACTACTTATACTACTTTATAAGTGGCTATACCCTAAAGTTCTGTGGTTATGAGTCTTTCCAGAATATTCTATGATCACATGATCTGCTTACTTAAGTTCCCACACTATTAATATCTTGACCCCATTGTATGTTTTGATGTTGTGGATCAAATGTTCAAACATGTGGGAAATTACTTCCTTTTTGGGGCTCTCATAGTATGACCCCCCCTTCAAGTTTCCTTGTCCCAAGGAATTTTTCCATCGACTCTAATTTTTATCCCATTTTTTTTCTCTTTTTTTTCATATTTTTTCCTCCTCCATCTATATAGTAATTTTGCTGTAAACTCCCTAGGTAATTCACGACTAAACACCTTCTTTTCTTCTTCCTGTTCCTGTTGCCTTAGTTCTTCAGCCTCTTCCCCATACTCCCTCTCAAACTCTTCAACCAACTCTTTTGCATTCTCCAGATTTTCTCTATTCTCCCAGGTGTCTTCTTCTGCCATATATCTCTTTTATCTAACCAAAAACTTTTCCTTTCCTCTTACTATCCTCTTGTTTAAGATTTTTTCCACCTTAAATTCCTCCTCCCCCTTGATAATGACCAGTTTTGGCAGTATCTTCTTCTGCCTCTCTACTTATGGTTTATAGAGTCGTACTCTACTTATGTTAACTACAGGGTGTATTCTAATAGATTTAGGCAGTTCTAATTCTATCGTGTTACTAGAGATAATCCTCTTGACTTTGTAGGGTCCCACAAAACATTCGGTCAACTTCTCCAATCTCCTTCCTTTTATCTGCCATTTCAAGTCCTTTGTACTTAGTAGTACTAAGTCCCTTACTTTGTATTCCTTTCCCTTCCTTCGCTTCTTATCTACAAACTTTTTTATCTCCTTCTGTGCTTTTTTAGCACTGCTTTAGCTTCCTCCTGGATCCTCTTCATTTTTTTCACAAATTTTCCTGCTGCTTTATATTTTTCTTTTCTCCTCCCTTCAAATTCTATTCTTGGGTCTTGGCCATAGTTTGCTTTAAATGGCGATATTTTTGTTGCCATGTAGATTTTGTTATTATATGTGAACTCTACCGTTCCCAACCAATCTGGCTATTGCTCTTGCCTATGATCAATAAAGACCCTCAGATACTGTTCCAGCTCCTGGTTTATCCTTTCCATCTGCCTATCTGTTTGAGGGTAATAGGCCATCGAGAGTTTTGTTTGGATTTCCAATAAGTGGTTCAGCTCCTTCATCATTCCCACCACAAACTGCACTCCTCTGTCCAATACAATACTTTCTGGAAGTCCATGCAACTTCTATACATAATCTTGAAATAGTTTCGCAAGGTCTTCTGCTTATGTTTTTTCTGTAGTTGCTATGAAGTATGCTATCTTACTAAATCAATTGCACACTACTAAGATGTCATTGTATCCCTGGGCTAGTGGTAGCTTAGTAATGAAGTCCACTGAGATATGACTTCATGGCTTCTTTGGGATTACATTAGGCATTAATTTGTCCACTGGTACTTCACTTTAATTCTTGTATCTTTGACAAGCATCATATCCATCTATACATTTCTCTACTTCCTTTGTTACTTCTGGCCACCAGTAATTCCTAGTAACTAACTCTGTTGTCTTCCATCTTCCCCCATGCCCCCCTACTAGGGTATTATGATATAACTGTATTACTTTGCTCCTGAGTTCCCCTTCTAGAACATATATTCTTCCTTCCTTCATTATTATTCTGTCCTCTATTTTCTATTCTTCATTCCTCAATGTTTTTATTTCAGCTTTTTTTAGTTCCTCCACTGCTTTTACTACTTTTTCATCTCCCTCCTGTGCCTTTCTAATCTAATCCTTTAGGTTTCCTTCTTCTACCATTATTTCCACTCCCCTGATCCATTCTGGCTTTACTAAATTTTGATCCTTGTTATCCCTTTCTACTCCTTTCTGCTAGTCTAGTCTTCTACTCAGTCCATCTGCCTTTCCCATACTCTTCCCTAGAATGTGCTTTAATCCAAAATTAAATCATGATAGGTATAAGGCCTATCTTGCTTATCTACAGTTTAATTTTTGGCTTATCATAAAATACTGGAGGTTTTTATGGTCTGTCCAGATTTCAAATTCGAGTTTTGCCCCTTCCAAGTAGTGCCTCCATGCTTCTAGGCACCTAATCACTGCCAGCATCTCTTTGTTATAAATTTCATAATTCCGTTCTGTGGTATTCAGCGATTTAGAGATGAAGGCCACTGGTCTCCACTTTCCATTCTTATACCTTATCGACAACACTCCTCCTGTTACATAGTCTGAGGCATCTACCTCTATTCTTATCTCTCTATCGATATCTGGGATAGCCAAGACAGGTTCTGTGGTGAATACCATCTTAAGTTTTCCAAATGCTTTCTCCTGTTCCTTTTCCCACTTCCATTTCTGCTCTTTTCTGACCAGCATATGTAATAGTGCTGCTATTCTAGCAAAGTTTTTTATGAACCTCCTATAATAGTTGGCAAGGCCTAGGAATTTCTGCACTTTTTTGACGTTTCTAGATATTGGCTAGTTGAGGACTCCTTCTACCTTCTTTTTCTGCATCTCTACTCCCTTTGGACCAATTACTACTCCCAGGAATTCCACTTCTCTTACTTTCCACTTGCACTTCTCTGGCTTTACAAACAGGTCATTCTCCTCCAGTCTTTTTAACACCTCCTCTACCAACTCATTGTGCCCTTCCTCTGTATCTATGGCTACTAGGATGTCGTTAATGAATGTTGCTGTGTCTCCTTGGTTTATGAGATCTTGGAACAGATCGTTCATCATCGTTTGGAAAGTAGCCAGAGAGTTGGTTAACCCAAAATACATGACTGTGAGTTCATATACTCTAATGTACATTGTAAATGCTATCTTCTATTTGTCTCCTTCCTTGATCCTGACATTATTATATCCCCACCTCAGATCTAGTTTCGTAAACACTTTCCTCTTTCCTACTCCACCTAGTATATCTGCAATAAGGGATAAAGGATATCCATTCTTTATTGTCCACTGGTTTATATGACAATAGTCTTGTACCATTCTTTGTGTTCCATCTTTCTTTGCCACAAAATGTACTAGTAATGTTTAGGGCGATTTAGAGGGTCGAATGTATTTCTTTCTCAACTGATCCTCTACAAATGCTTGTACCTCCTCTCTTTCTTCTCTTAACAATAAGTAGACCTTTCCCTTTTTTGACACAAATCCTTCCTTTAACTCCATCACATGATCCCAGGCCTTTTGCACTGGCATCCTTTCTGACTCTTTCTTTCCAAATACTTTCTTTCACCTCCAGAACCTTTTAGGTACTAACTTCCTTAGCACCTCCTTATCTTCGTCCTTTTCTGTTTTCTTTACTTCTTTTCTTTTTCCTTCTTGTTTCTTCTTTCTACATATAGGTGGACACTATGTCATCTTTACTTCTCCCTTTTCTCAATCTATTTCTAGGTTGTGGGCAGCCAACTATGGCATCTCTAGTATGACCCCCATTTTTCCCAGGTTGCACACATCTATTCTAACTCTTTCTACATGTCCTTTAAAGAACATGTTGCACTCTACTTGGTACATTATTGCTCCCCCCACGTTTGCTGTCCCATTCACATTTCTAACCAAAAGTGGGTTTTTTAACTTTTCCATTTTGAACCCTTTTTCTCTAGCAAAGGCTGTATCTATGAATAAGTCTGTTGCTCCACTATCTAACAATGCCTTTACTACCATCCCCTCATGGTTTTCTAGCTTCTCTAGTTCCACTTTCATCCACACTTCCCATAGTGGCCATAGTGTGCACCACATATCCCTTACTCTCTCAGTGGTATTAGAAAGATTTAATTTATTGCCCAATTTTTCTGGGCACAATACACTGTACAGGTTATTGGAGGCCAGCTGAGAGCTTACTGTTCTATTGTCTTTTGCCGACTCTTGTGGCATTTCTACTATCCTTCCCTTTTTCCATCTTTCCCAGCAATTTTTAGCCATATAACCCCATTTTCTGCACATATAACAAGTTCTGTCTCCTCCTCTCTCTTTGTTTACATCCATTGCATTTGGGTCTCTCCTTGGACCTGTTTGATTTTGAATAGGTGCACTTGGTCCCCAATAACCTTTATTGCTGCTCCCTGCTCTCCATGTGATTTGTCTGCCCTTTCTCCCATATGATCCCCCACTATATCCTCCCCTTGGCTGCACATTTTCCCTTGGGCACGTTAAAGGGGGAAAAAGGGACTATTAACCTGGCATAAGCTAAAGATGTGGTACCAGGTCCCAATTGCATGCTAAAGAGTTTGTGGGGATGAATCAAGAATGAAGGTATTAAAAAGAAAATATAGAAACTTAGCGCAATAATTAAGATAAAATTGTTCGAAAGGATGGTAAGCTTTATAAGAAAGCTAAACTTCAAGCTGGAATAAAGCCAACTACTCTTTGTTTAGCGATTGACAAAGAGAACTCGATAGAGTTCCTGTTAGATTTTCTACACTACTTATACAATTACTATATGGTCTGTGCACTACTTTCCCATGCCTATCATGTGACCTATCATGTGATGTCATGTGATGTAACACTGTGACTTCCTGTCATATAACTGTGACTATGTAACACTTGTGATGTGACACTTTCCCGCACTCCCTTCTGTATAGTAAGTCCAAGATAAAAGCAAAAGAAAAGAAAAGAAAAGGAATATAAATAATGACTTAGCCGTTTTACCAAGTCATGATAAGCTCAATCTAGATCCTCCTTGCATAGTGTCCCTAAGGTGTCCACCTTTACACACCATAACAAGCTCACTATCAAAGTAGTCAGTAAACCACTTATGTGTGAGGGTGACCGAAGTAGACTCCAGGAGATTCCTCAGTTAAATTATAGTATGAAATATGTTACAACTCACCTCCAGGAGATTTCTCAGAGAATTAGATGAGGCTCCTGGAGGGAATAATCTACAATATATACTAAAATGCCCTTGCATTCCATTCTTTGGTAACCAGAGGCTGCACAATGAAATTATGTT
>Ga0154007_1000126_pt1 | contig 10506 bp, 17 predicted proteins | sample TSNC091MetaG_FD_104676 | JGI IMG/M metagenome (GOLD analysis project Ga0154007, IMG submission 104676) | Attine ant fungus gardens microbial communities from North Carolina, USA - TSNC091 MetaG | ecosystem: Host-associated > Fungi > Mycelium > Unclassified | place: USA: Connecticut, Klassen Lab... | reverse complement strand
GAGTTCGACCGTGAAATTCCTTCTCAGTCAATCTCTTCACCGTTGATAACCTCAGTCCTGTTGAGTTAAGAACGAGCAGCACAAAAGGTGGGGGAAACTCGTTGCAAACGTGCAACGTTCTTCTATTTATTCTACACAAAACAATAAGACACAGAACAATAAGGAATGTGACTATTTTTAGTATAGCATTCGATATTCTAACAAGCCCATCTGTGAAAGCGAATATTGTCATACTGAAAAGAAGCGCCTGAGATACGTCCTGGGAGCTAAGTTGCACTTCGAGAATAAGATGTCACGTGTTGTGCCATCGCCTGGTCAGGGGCTTGGATCATAAAACCCATGCATCGTTGGCACTGTCCACATTTCCTACTTCCCTCTTTTCGCTGTCCTTCAAGCCATGTCTGTTGACAGGAATCAGGCCCTGAGCAGCAATACAACGAGCAATTTTCTCACTGCTCTGGTGGTCAATGGTGCCCTCCTTGGAGCAGAAATTGGTGCTTTCCTCATCCTGAAGCAGAAGTTGTGGAGGATCTACAGCCCAAGGACCATTCTTCCTCCTCCAGAGTAACCTATCCTTTCATGTGCATTCGCCAGATGGCTGAAATTCGCTCGCAGTAAGCGAGGACCTCATTTTCCCGGCATCATCAGCTGGCTGCCAGCACTCATACGGTACCCGACGGAAGACATTGTGCGTTCATACTGTATAAATTTTAAGCGCACTTCTGACGAAGATTAGATACAAAAAAATGGTCTTGACGCGTGCGCTCCGCAACTTTCCCTTGATGCACTAGCTGATGACATGCATTTAGTTATATGTTTTTACGATACCTCAAACTTTTGATGTGGATTTTCTTGATTTTTACCCTTTTGACATTTGCCGTCGTAATACCTGTGGATGCTGCTGGAATTGTATCCACCGAGGGAGCACTAGAACGCATTTCATGGACCAAGTAAATTCTATACGAAGTTGATCTTGTTCCTGTATTGATGTATGATTTTAGCATCAGAGATCCTCAAGATCAAGAGCGTTTTTCGGCTCACATCGTTGTTGTTTATATTCTTACATGTTGGTCCTCGCATTGCAGCACCTAAGCTTGACTCTTTTAACTGTTTCCAGTTCTTGTTATATGGCTGATCCGTCGGGAAATGAATGCTTTTGTTAGGCTACGACAACAATTTCTCCTCAGCCGTTCTCATTCTCGCCTCGCCCAAGCACGCACAGTTCTGATCACTTCTGTGCCCGATGCACTGGCGAGAGAGCGTGCACTACGTACATTCGCAAGCTTCGTCCCGGGAGGTGTGGATCGTGTCTGGCTCTTCCGTGACACGAAGTCTCTAAATGAGCTCTTTGAGCGTCGACAAGAAGCGTGTGCTAAGCTCGAAAAGGGTATAATGGTTCTGCTCAGGGATGCAATTTCAGCTTGGAAAAAGAACGTTAAACTGCACAAGAAAGAGATTCAACGAAGAAAGGAGGATGAGGAGGGAAGTAATCATGTGTTGATTGAACTTGAAGTTCCGCCAATCACGAAGGAGTTTCTGGATGAGCTTGTTCCACCAGCCAACCGTCCTCATCACCGCATCGGTTTTTTAGGTATGGTTGGACAAAAAGTTGACACTATCGAATGGTGCAAAGTGGGTGCCTCTGAAGCACTGATTATATTTACGGCACAATGGTTGATGGATCTTACAGCAAGAGATTGTCGAACTCAGTGCCAAGCTCAAACAAGGTCGTGAACATATTGTCAAGGGCAAATTCCTAGGCAGTGCATTTATTCGATGCAATCTACAGATTGGCGCTCACGTTCTGGCTCAATGTCTCAGTTACCACGAGGTCAGATTTGTAGATTTATTACTATGTGATGTGATACTAACAATGAAGGCTCCAGCCTTTGTGCATGCAGTCCAAATGGATGGAAGCTAGTCCGAAAGATATAGTATGGCGCAATCTTGATGAAGGAGCTTTGGAAATGCGATGGCGAAAGGTCATCTCATGGGGTGCTACAATTGGCTTGATCATTGCTTGGGCCTTTCCTGTTGGTTTCATTGGTACTCTCAGTAATCTGGATGATCTATGCGTCAAATTTCAGTGAGCATTTCATCATCTTTCTTTGTCTGATTGGATGATGCAACTTGTAATATGGTAAAGTTGGTTGGATTGGTTATGTAGAGGTATGGAATCAGATGGGTTTTTAAGTCATTTGAGAAGCTGATTTATGTCAAACATTGTAGCGAAAGCACCCGCACCAGGAATCATTCAAGGTGTTCTCCCCCCTGTCTTACTGGCTGGGCTCTTTGCATTGCTTCCATTGATTCTACGAGGTAAGCTATCTGATGATGTTGGGTTCGATATTTTAATATGTACTAGGTCTCGCTTGGTATGAAGGCATTCCGCGTTACTCCCTTATATCAGTCAGCGTCTATAGACGCTTTTATTTTTTCCTACTTATGTGGGCATTTGTTGGATCTCCTTTAATCTAGTTTCTGACGTGGAGTCTCAGTCATGGCTTTCTGATTGTGACACTGAGCTCCGGAATCACACGGGCTATTCAGGATGTCGGTACTTCTTGCTATATGTGCATAATCCATGGTAGCTAATTTGATACACAGATTGTTGAGAATCCCACCCATACTGTTCAGGAACTGTCTAGGCAATTACCCGGTGCTTCGGTGTTCTTCCTGTCCTATATGAGTATGTCCACAATCTTGGACCAATGATATACACACCTAATGCATCCTCAGTTACTCAGGGTCTGGCTGGTGCTGGTGCTGCTCTTCTTCAGCTGACTGATCTAATTTTACACTTTATCAAAAAATGGTTTCTTGGATGTACGCCACGTCAAGCATTTAGAGTGGCATTCCTCATGCCCAGTGTTTGTTTCATACTTCCTCATCTTGTGTAATTTCTGCAACCACTTAAACTAGGCCGATTTTGGGGTAATTCTACCTCGTCTGTCCTTACTTGCCACGATCGGATTTGCATACAGTGTTTTGTCGCCTCTGATCAATCTACTCGCCTTTGTCTGTGAGTCTTGCTGACCTGACATAGTTAGAAATTAATGAATTCATAGGCTATGCTATTCTTTACGTCGCCTGGAAATTCTGTAAATCTTCAAGTCTTCCTCTGAGCTGCATCCTCTTCTAACAGAATGAACAGTATTTACACAAGTCTTCGATCAAGTGGATGACTCAGAAACTGGAGGCCTTTACTTCCCAATGGCCATCAACAATCTTTGTGGGCACACGACTGTAGCTCTGTTCCGTATGCTAACACAAGCATAGTTGTGGGCCTTTACATTGAGCAGATCTGCTTGGCTTGTCTATTCATCCTCAAAGCATCTGGCTCGACCAAAGTGGCCATCTCTCAGGCAGCTGTGATGCTCGTTCTTTTGGCTATCACTGCCCTTGCACATTCCTTTATCGATCATAGTTACCATCGTGAGTTCAACTTGATATAAATTCTCTTTTTGGTGCTAAGCTGGCCATATAGCACTTGTGAAATATCTTCCGATGTCGCTAGCTACGCAGAAGATCGCCAGTAAGTACGAGAGGCGGCGGCAGTACAAGCATGAAGATGGCCAGGATGGACGTGATGACGACGACGAGGAGGTGGATCTCTTTAGTCGCAGAGGTGTGTTTCACTTTTGCATCGGAAGGGTAGCCAATAGTTATTGACCTGTTTCCCAGCCGCCTGGAGTCTCCGAAGACGGATTAAGAAGCTTCCACAGGCATTAGATAAGACACTCAGTCACACACTCGACACTATCAAGACAAGTCTAGTCGGAGAGTCGAGTTTGGCGGGTCAAAGCCATTCTGGAAAAGATGAACTCTTGAAGACCAGTGAAGACAGTGTAGCCCACACACTGGAAACGAAAGCGAGCTCAGAGGTATACCCAATGAGATCTGTCGACTCAATGCATTTTTCCAAAGTCCTCCAGAAATCCGTACAATCAGAGAAAGACCACGAGGATAATGACGAGGAGCGCCCTAACCTTGATCCAGCAACACCTGCACTCGTGGATGATACAGATGAAGAAAGTGAAGATGATGTACACGCTTTTGATCATCCCTCAACTTATATTGATCAACCGTGGATCTGGATACCTGCGGACCATTTGGGCCTGAGTTCGCTGTTAGTGAAGGAGTTAGTGGATGTGGGTGTGTGCGCAAGTGATGCTGGAGCTGAGATGAGAGAAGACGGGACCGTAGAGGTGTCGAGAAACCCACCGGATGAGAAGTGGTCTGGGGGATACAATGCATAACAGAGTAGAATTTACGTTGCATGTACATATTATATACAGGGTTATGTTAGGACTGATCTGTGGTTTCTTGGAGCTCGTCGAGAGGAAGACGAACCAGGCGTTGTCCTCGGGATATATCTTGATTGTCTAGATTTTCCCGAGAAGCCACTGATGAAATCTATGAGTTAATGACACGGAAAAGACACGGTAGATGCTTACAGAACAAGCTCAAAATCTGGAACATCCGTGGCCACTGTTCGAGGACCTGGCCATGAACTGCGATATGGATGAGGCAAGCAGCACGAGTCAAGAGGGATTAGGTTACCTTGGCCAGCTTCGGCCATAATTTCGCAATCCTGTGCGAGGGCCTCTACTCGCTGAAGATACAAGGTGGATGCTTGTTCCAGGGCAGATACGGCATCGTACTCTTTTTTAAGCTCGAGGAATTTTACCATGATCGCAGACGAGCCCCCGTGTGAGCCCCGGGATGCACTGGCTGCTGCTGAGGGCTGACGGGTCGACATTGAGACTAAATTAGGCAACCATGGATCAATGTCTTAATCTGCCGACTAGCTCATCCCGTGCTCAGCTTTTCTCCTCTTCTCCTGCATGTGTCCATCTTCTCCCCATGGACATGCGACACCGCAGAAATGAGAACCCACTGCCGATGTATGAGTCCCAGCCCCCCAAGTGGCTGCCTAAATCCCATGCTACGGCTGACTTGGGTACGTAACAGTCTAGTCGATTTGAGCTGAGTTGTGTATTCGGTTTCCAGGGTATCCTGGATTTTTTCCTCCCAAGCCCAGACAGGACGAGGATGTCTTGTCAAAAGAGACAGTTCAGAAAGGGTTCATGGCTGGACACCAAGTCTCTGTAAGTTACAGTATGATTACATGTTATCTGCTGACCTTCGAATTCACAGGCAGAAACATTTAGCACGGCAGAAATCATAAATGAAAATCTGAATGCCAGAGATACGCTCAACAAGTTAGAGGACCTTATTAACGAGGTCTTCAAACGTCGTGCAGATCGCATACCCCCTGTTCCGTATGTGTTCCTGCTCGAGTAGGCGCCTCGGGGACTTGCTGACCTACATACAGGCCCTCGAGTTTCCGCATGCCCACGAGGGTCACACTCAATGAGACCAAGAAGCAAGCTTGGTTTGCCGATCTCGCCAATCCCGATGTCCCTTTGAGCAAACTTGGAAAGAGTGTACCTCATGAACGCAAAGACCATGGCTTGCTAGACATGTTACAACAGAACAATGTTGCCATTCCCCGCGCTGTATGGTTTCTCAGAGTATCTGGCGCTAATGAAACAGTCTGTTCCTCGCATTTTTGTTGAAATCTCTTGGTTGAATCTGACTCGATTCTATAGGTTGGGTATCGGACAAAGAATCCCACTAATCCTAACCAACATAGTATCGAGTGGGCAAATGTCATGACTGGATATATGAAGAAACAGCTGAACGAAATTGCACTCCCAAGTGCCCCTCGACCTGGACTCAACATCAAACAAACCTTCAAGGGTGTACTTGCTGATATGGAAGGGAGAGAGAGGTGGATATCACGATTTTCATATTGGTATGTGTACCATTAAGTTTTCTGATTTTGACAATCCAATGTCCCCAAGTTTGAAGCTCTTGCGCACGTTCTACGCAGAAGGACTCGTTGACCATCAGACATTCCTTGTATGGTTTGTAAACCAAATGGGAACTTGTAATCTCGCCCAAGCTGGATTTCTTAGTCGACTTGCAGATGATTACTTACCCCCGATCATGACCAGTCGTGCTCTGGCAAGACCATTTGTTGAAGCATGTCTTAACAAAATGTCGGAGGTGTGCCCGATATTTTGGGGACACGAAATCGAGTCTTTATTCATTCCATAGATTCATGACACAGCACAGGATCATTTGTTCGACACAGAAAAACAATTATGTATGATACTTCAGGTTAGTCGAGATTCTGACTTCAATTTTACTTTGAGCTAATCAGATCAAGCGAATTTGTCTGGCCTCGCCTGATGCATTTGTTTGTCCACGGATGTGGCTATCTCATTCAGCACTCATCAAAAATGCTATCATCGCAGACACTATCGAAACTTCTACCGGAGTTACTGACAGGGCTACTCAAGAAATTCAACGATTGATCAGTGATAAACTCTATGACATCCAGATGCGGAACGAGGCCATGCTTTTTCATGACCCTCCTACTAAGGGAGTCGGGCGTCTGGCTAGAGCGGTCAATGATGTAAAGGTTTGTACCAACTTCTTTTCTGTCCCCTCGTCACGGTCCTGATCCATTCGTCTAAGCTGCTCAACTCCATCTCGGCAACTACTGATATAGCAACCGTATCCTTCTTCAAGGACGAGCTGGACAACACACCTGCATTCAAAGAAAAACTTGATATGTTACTTACCTGGAGTGTCACACCTTTACAATACGGTGATCATCGACCCTTCGCCGCCGTCACTCTCATACGGTTATGGAGAGACAGAGCTTGCGAACGCGCTACTCGTCGTGACATCGAAACTCCAAATGACTTCTTTCAGGATCAGCTGTTCGACTGGCTTGACACCTCAGAAGTTGCTGGAGAAATAAAGAGTATTCGACATATTGCTCTCCTCTATGAAGAGTTGGTGAAGCGGGAGTTGTTTTCGTATGCGAAGTACATCCAAAGGTTGATTGCACGAGGAGAAACGGGGCTATCTATAAATGAAGTATGTTCCTTCAGTTCGAAGTTTATGATGATTAAACCAGTTTTTCCAGAGTTTCGAATCCCGACACCGCCAGTTCTTACGTTGGATTCCCCTACACAGTTCAACCTTGTCTGACTTGAATCAAAGGAAAGTGACGTTGTATGGTGTTAGGGTTCGAGAGACACCTGAAGACATCGTCGAGCGGGAAATCCGGAAAGGGGTTCGTCTTATTCTTCCTGAACTCTTTGGCGGCAAGGTCTCTTCATATGACTTCTGTTCGTACCCTAATTTCCTCAATAGGCGAACAGGGGAATTCCAACACATGTAATTCTACTGTCCTACTGGACAGATGTAAGACACTCGTCAATGCTACTCGGTTTGAGCAATCACGAGTTTTCAAGCATTGGTTCCTACCCCGGCTCCAGCAATACATCACCAGGTGAGTCAGCTAGCTCAATTATCAGGATGTCTTCCCTGATTGTTTGTATAAGCAGCCTAAAATCTACCATCACAAGCTCTACTCTCTTGCGCATATACTGTATTTCTGTTGAACTTATGTTTTACTCAAAATACTTTGAGTGTATCCTTGATGTATGCTTTTATCTCTAATGTGACGGTATACCAGATTCTAATTGTCTATACAGCTCACACTCCATTTACTCCCAAAGACCTCATATCCCGAATTGCTTGTCGCTATCATTGATACTCTCCACCGCTTTGCGACTATCTGGTCATGTATGGATATCCGACAGAACATTGTTCTTGCCCTTGATACCGCCCATCAAGCCTGGAAAACACAAGGCATACAGTCAAGAGGATTGCTCTCATTAATGGTGGAATTCGATCGGGACCGTCGGTATCTCAGTCCTGCGTCAAGAGAGCGTATAGACTCTGATCTCCACCACTTCACACTGGTATGATTGAACGGTCCAATTTTTGAACTTACTAACCATTGCTAAAGGCTCTGCGACCAGTCATGAAGCGACCTGACATGGTTCCTGACGTCCTTCCTGAGATCCTTATGATGGCTGCCGATACAGAGGCAGAGGCCCCTTCTTTACTTGCCAATGGCCTTTGGATCAAATATCGCACCTCGCCTGACTGGGCATGGAAGGTCTGGGACAACGCTATTGCAAGCTTGCGTCAGCTCCCGGCAATGAACCCCGACGCTGTCCAACGGAAGGCTTGCGCGTTGAGATACGGCACCTTCTTGTGGCAGGTTGACCAGCATCTCCCAGATGGTTTGGATGGTGATGTCCAAAGATGGTTTGGTGGCCCTGGTCAGCATGAGATAGCCGTTCTGGGTGCAGACGCTTGGGAAGTCGTCACAGTGGTTCTGTTGCATCTTTGTGTTCATGGTGCCCTCAAAACAACAACGATTCTAACTGGTGTGGTTTATCCGGCTTGGCAGCTTGGAGCTTCCGAGTCTGGTGTTGAGGTCCAGGTCTTTCTCAATGCCGCCAACAATATATTCCAGCAGCTATTGTTACAAGAAAATCCAAATCCCAGTGGCATCCCTCCAGTTGATCTCTTCGATGTCCAATGTCTGCAGACGAGACGGCGCGCTGTATACGAAGAACCTCACTTTTTTTGCTTGGTATCCCATATTCCTCTCCTCATATATTTGGAGAACAAATCAGACATCTCAATTGATATCAGGGCAGAGCTTACCTCGCTTCGAAATCGATTATGCTATGATACCCATTTTCGTCAGGGTGCTTATAGAAATCTGGACGTGATCCGAGCAGCATTTGAAGACTCTCCCTATCTATCTGAAACGTCCTCAGCTGATTTGGGACAGCATATCATTGCAGGTCTACGGATTATTTTAGGTGAAAATGTTGATGGTGGGTGTTAAAATACTGTTTGACAGGTCACGATATCAAATAAAGTGCAAACAGAAACGGAAATGTATGATTGGCCCGAAGTAACTTGCCTCCTGAGCCCCTGGAAGATTGTCGCCACCACGATACAAATGCAGTTCTCAGTCAAACAATTAGGGAAGGCTCTCTCCCAGGAGTCTACGCACGATGCTGCGAGTGGTAATCTCAATAAGTTGTCTATCATGCTTTTTCATCAATCGATGACTTCGGAGGAGGCGTACTATGTCGGGGAGATGGCACGAGGGGCTGACATTACGGTTGCCAGCAAGGTCAGCTGTCCCTGTTATTTTATCTACGGGATGGCTGATATGTCGGGATATCCTTTTTTGTACTCTAGTTTATTGCTAACGGTTTCAAATGTATCAACGAGTTGCTTCAGGAATTAAAACCTGGGCAGATGACTGATGTTACCGATAAGCTCCGCCGAGTCGGAGAGTTACTGCGCGCGTTGGTGTATATCGCTCAACCGTTCTGGAAAGAAGGGCCTCTGCTCCTGAATCTTGATTCGGTGGTTCAAAACGATTTCGTGGTAATATTTCGTGATAAACTTTCTGTAATCAGGTCGACTCTTACTGGATCAAATGGGTCTATTCAAGTTCCTGTTAGTAGTGGCGAAGATCTGTCAATGACCATTTCACAACAGGTGGTCTTGTTAGTTCGATTGCTACAGTTCGACCTTGGTTTCCGCGGTGCATGGACTCCCAGACTCAGAGATCTCAGTTCGGAACTGATCAATGATCTCTTTCATCTCGCCTTGGTATGTCTGTTGATTCTTGTAGGCATACTGAAGTTTATATCCTCGTTCTTGCAGCACTATGGTACAGCAGACCACCTGAATCCTGTTGTTTACCCACTTCTTGTCGATACACTCCTATATCTAATAGATGGTAAGCTATGACCTATTGCAGTCTGGGTTTAGGGTTCATGATTATTGACAAATCGCTCCCCATTCCAGAAATCCCCCAACCTGCAAAACCACTATCCTTTGATCCATTTAGACACTACCCAAGGACGCCAGTTTCTGAACTACCTACCGATCTTCCACTGGAGTATCGTAGACAGATTCTCTCCTTACTCTCGTTCCTATCAACCAACAGCGCCTCCAACCTCGTCAATTCGCACTTGGATTCAGCTGGTACCCTCGTATTTGACCATCCAGTCGTCAACAGGCCTTGGGAATGGATTGAAAACCTGGGCGAGCCCTCTTCAGTTGATGGTGCCACCACCAAGGATGAAGACCGAGACCGTGATGAAAAGGTTAGACTCAAGACAAGGTATCTAGTCAAAAACTCAGGATCTTTATCACTTGAACTTTTTGGGGCAAAAATGACCGGTGATGGTGTCGTGGAGAAGACTGCAAGAGAGTATGATATACAGGCCGAGAACATACGAGCGTTTGAAGACGGTTTGTCTACTGAGGGTATTTTGGTAAGAGATTGGAGGGAGAGTCGAATTGATGTCGAACAAGAACCTTCACCGACATCGGGGTCTGGCGAAAGGACGATTCAAAGCGTTGTAAACGCAAGTGGCAACGGTGATGGTGATTTGGAGTCTGGGTCCACGTCTGGCCGTACGAAGAGTGAACAGAGATCAACATCGATGAGGGCGTCACCGGCTTCTTCTGTCGTTTCACAAAGCTCTGCGAAAGGGTCTATCGCATCGCTAAAGCAGAGTCCGATAGCGAAAT
>Ga0154007_1000124_pt1 | contig 10548 bp, 18 predicted proteins | sample TSNC091MetaG_FD_104676 | JGI IMG/M metagenome (GOLD analysis project Ga0154007, IMG submission 104676) | Attine ant fungus gardens microbial communities from North Carolina, USA - TSNC091 MetaG | ecosystem: Host-associated > Fungi > Mycelium > Unclassified | place: USA: Connecticut, Klassen Lab... | reverse complement strand
TGATATATTTAAAAATTTCGCGATGGCGACAGAATGAGTCAACACCCACCGGGTCATGCAGCGTTACAGTTGCCAGTTAACAACCAACCAGTGTATGTTTGTGTATCCAGCCTCTCATACAAAAATACACTCTACCCCATCTGCTATGGCTTAGTCCCACACCCAATGTTACCAGTTTCTACTTCCTCCTGTTCAATTGGCCTTCCAGCGAATCCTAGGCCTCAGAGGACGATGCAAATGTCTCCATACAGCACACTATCTCCAGTTTCGTCCGCAACCAACAATCCTGATCACATTACACGCTTTTGTTCCCGGCCAACACGTATGCACGTTCCTGTCCTTTTGCAATAGTCCCTTCCTGAAGTTTCACAGGAAAAGCCACAACAGATGAGTCATCAGGAGATGAATATCCTATCTGGAATGCAGTGTCAAGTGTCGCTAGCGTGTTAACAGTAAGCGTGAGCAAGGCATGGAGCAATAATATTTCTGCTTTGTCAGGCGAAGGTAGTTTAATCATAGCGTTGAAAACGAAGACATTCCTGATCCTGGATCACAGAAACACCCCCAGGACAAGAGTCTCGTTTGACACGAGCCATGAAGGCTTATCATATAACACAAGCTCAGAGTCCCTCAGACCTTCCTGACTGGCTTTTCGACGAACGGGAACGTCGAGTTGCCAACAGGCCATCGGACTCCGATGACAGCTTGGTTCGATCTCAACCACCACTGCAAAATAACAGAAAACGTACTGTATCTAGTGAACAACTGACATCAGCATTAGTGTCCACTGAACCAGTTCCTACTCAGTCCCAGTTGAGGGGAACTGATCGCTTGAAGGCAATGCGCGAGACCAAGCAGAGAATTCAGGGGCGAGACGCTCCCAAGTTCAAAGCCAGTCAGGCTAATGCCTCAACATATTTACCTCGACAGTCTCGAATTGGGCCCCCCTTCAGACCACAGTGATGATGCGTGATCTTTGTTGGTCGCGATTTTGATTGGCAGATGTGGGTGTCATCCTTGATAGGTCGTTTCTAAAATACATTCGTGATTTGACTTTCGTTTCGCCTATGAATAGATTTCGTAACCAATATTATGATTTACTGTGCTTGACGACCAATGTAGGGAGGCCATGTTCAACTCACTATGCCAATGAAACACAGGGCAATTCGGAGTTCCTGGCTCTTTGAACCAAATGTCTGATGTATGTCTGATGTAGCCTATGATACGGACACGTGTGACACTTTTGGCGAATCTATCCTGGTCTGCGCTGCACCGACGACTTGATGCACCGACTTGTCGGTATGTTATATTTCAAGATTAATTTGTAATCAGTATGCTATGTGACACTTACATCGATCCAGCACATGCAACGGCCGGATCGACTTGTCGTTGCGGTGTATCTGTTTCCATGACGGTCTCGATCTTCCCATGGCCAGTGCCAGTATAAAGTTACAGGCGTTGCAAGCCAAGGCTTCTTCACCCCTTTTCTTCGGTTTCTCATTTTCGTTCTCTTCTTTCTCTTTTTTTCTTTCTCCGAGTAGATCTCCGCGAGGTAAGTATTTGAATGCATCTTTCATCGTATGGGTATACGATAATCCATAGATCGACCATTTTTTGCTCAGGAACTCGAGTAGTCCCCAACCCAGTAGCAATTTTTTCAGCTCTTCTCTCAATCCTTTTTCTTGCTATTCGAAATGATCACATCTCGCGCTATCGTTTCTATCCTCTTAGCTGGCTTTGTCGCAGCGCTGCCTCATCACATAAGGGATAGTTCCATCAATGAACCTGCTGTTTCCGCTCCGGATGGGACACCCGTTACCCAAGGTACTCAGCCTGTGTAAGCCCCAACTCAAGTATCACATCCTTAGAACGCTAATTTTCTGTTCTTCAGGGCCACTGCAACAGGTGATGGCTCATCGGATTCCTGGTCTGGCTACGGTTCGGGTTCGAGCGTGGGTTCGACTATGGGTTCGAGTCAAATGGTAGATTCGTCTATGGAGACCTCCGGTGCTGTCATATCAGAGGCTTCAACGACATCTGTCGCCGAGGGATCCTACCAGACCCCAATCTACGGATCTGGAAATTCTAACTGGGGTAGTTCGAGCTGGAGCAGCGGCTCCAACTATAATGACTGTGTCTCCCGTGAGTATAAATCTTGAAAATGACTAATTTCTTGCTTGTTAATTATCACCTCAGAGTGCCTTGCACAATATGGCAATGCTCCTCAGCCATGGACACCTCCTCCCACTCAAACTTCGCCTGACAGTGGTAGCAGCTCTGGGTCAGGTGCTACCCACGTAGTCGTTGTTGCTCCTAGTCAGGGCGTTCTTCGTTACGTTCCTTTTGCTGTGAACGCCTCGGTCGGCGATACTGTCAGATTCATGTGGAATGCCAACAACCACACTGTCACTAAATCGTCCTCCCTGGAACTTTGTAACAACACGGCTGATACCCCGTTCACTTCTGGGCTTCAGGTCAAGGACTTCGTCTGTGAGTGACAGTTGCTAGTATCGTTTGATGCAAGTGCTGATTGACTATCTCTCAGTCGATCAAGTTGTCAACGACACCAATCCCACCTTCTTCCATTGCACTGTTCCCAACCATTGTCAAAAGGGGATGTTTGGTATAATGTGAGTAGACAAAAGGAATAGGTAGTTAAGCATGACATTGATCTCGTCGCCCAGCAATCCTCCTAGCAACTCTGGAGCTGGTACCTCCGTCTCTCTCATGATGTCTAGCTGGACTTCGAGCGTAAGTGAATAATGGCATAGCATTTGATTGATGGGTTTGATATGATTGTTATAGAACCCCGATCTCAGCGTTTACGCCGATATCACCACTAATTCAACAATGGGCAACTCTGTTGCATCTGGTTGGGGAGGTAACATTGATGTCGCTTCACTTCCTGAGTGGTCCTACCCCATGGTCGCCGAGAACGTGCTTTATACTCGTAATTTCTTAGCTGCCAACCCTGATACTATCAAGGGAAACGGTGCCATCGATCTCAGTGGGTCCTCTGGTGCACCCTTGATGATCCCTCAAGACATCAGCGCCGCTTTGAACAACGCTAGTCCTAGCTCTGCTCTATCCATGTCTCCCTCGAGCCCCGTATCTGCTACTACTGCAGGTGATTCCTCTACACCTACAGCCTCGCAAGCTTCCAATGGTGCTATGACCACTTCGCCCAAGTTAGCCATCGCCCTCACCGCTGCTGCTGCCAGCTTCTTCCTGCTGTAAGCAATTAAGAGTGAACGGTCTCGAGGAGGAATATATTCGATGGTATTTGTTGCTATGGGACTCTAGACTAGCATTATTTATTGTCACATGGGCCAATAACATCGTTCAAGATGCTCGACGTCTCGTCTCGTGAGCTTTGTTTTAATTTTTCTACTCTATAGTTTGGGTCCTTTTATTTGTGCCAAGCCTATACAAGAAATGGCTTGATATAAACTATTAGAATCCAAATATCCTGTCTATGTCGTCAATGAGCTCTTTTTTCTCTTTAGAGCGCCTGATGGCTGGAAGCTTGTCCGGTCTCAGTAGAACCTTGTCAGTGGTGTCCTTCATTCCAATGGACGGTCTTTTTGGCTCAAGCTCAACTGTGAGGTAATGAGTAGTCTATCACTGGAATGATGTAGAAAGACTTACACTTTTGTTGTTGTTTTCCTGACTCATCCACGGGCCGTGTCATGTTTTTGTCATGTTCTGGGATGAGTTGATTTCTCAAGGACTTTGCTGGCGAAGTGGTGGATACCAGGACAGGGAAAGAAGGTTTTCGGAATGCAGTAGTTGTTGACTTGTCCATCGTTGTGGAAAGAGAGGGAGCGAGCTAAGAACCCCAGAGAATGAATTTCATAGAAATCAAAGAATACCTATGTAAAACCTGACCTCGACTGAGATACAGAGGTCTGTAAGAGTTCCTGCAGCCTCTGCTTGGGTTTCCTGAATGACTTGGGCGAGGTTGTGTAGTCTACAAGATATCGCCGAAAGTGTGAGAATTAGCTGCAGAAACGCCCCTGTTTGCATGGCCCATTTAAACGAACTGCTGAAATCGTTATTTAAAAGATTTGCAGACCCCAGAGTCTACGAACCAATAGGCGCCTCTAAATCTTTGACAAGCCTATTAAACATCAGAACGACTAATCGATCGATATCCACTGTGAGGAGCACGGACCTTCAGTAGGAGTTGACAGATTGGAGTGCAAGTCCGTATCACCATTCTAAGATCCCTAGCTTGAGGGATGTGGGTCCAGCATCCCTTTAAAATGTTTGGACTCGATGCATACAAGTTATTATCGTCACAGACAAATCAGATATAGAAAACTCACTTGTCGTAATTTACACTATCATAGAACGAATGACGGAGCCGATTCAAGGTTCCAACGAGGTCTAGTGAATTAACACGAAGGCAGAATCTTCGTATCCCCTCTACATGTCTCCAGAATAGAGAAGTCTTATGCTGATTCTTTCCCTTATAATAAAGCCTATCAAGAACTCGAGATTCCTCTCTCCAGATTGTCAAGACAGCAGATAGTCGGCGGGATACCAGTTTGAGGCGTTTCAATGCTGAGTCAACATGGCTGTACAGCGATGGATCAATTGAAGTTTTCGAAACCAGAGGGCACAGACTGGGACAAGACATTGAAATCCACCGCGGACACTGTACGACTTAAAGGAGTGCTGCTGAAATATTAAAATATATTGTCCGGCCATCATACCCACGCATCATACCCGTCGTTTTGACTACATTGTCTTTGGAGCTGACTGGTAATGGCCCAGCCAGGTCAGGATGCCAAATTCTTCCAAAGAGGCAAGATTGAGGTATATTACCTGTTTCAATGACTGGCCATTTCAATAATTGTATCTGCAGGAGCTTCGTAACGAATTGCAGGCTGCCGAGGCCAAGGACAAGAAATTCGTCAAGCGAAAGACGGTTCTGAAAAGAATTGTAGCTAACATCACTATGGGTAATGACAGTAAGCACTGAGGCGTTTACACTGCATAAATTCGTTCCTGACATCTCCTTCCAGTGTCTCCTCTGTTCATTGATGTAGTCCAATGCCTCGGAACACCTTTGTTGGAAATCAAGAAAAGTGAGCCTCTATGTCGATCGTATAGCACCCGAAGATCCTCAAAGGATACCAGTGGTGTACTTATACCTCATCAGTTATGGGCGGTCGAAGCCAAACCAGATCCACCTTGTCATACCACAATTTCTTCAAGTAAGGATGTCAGAGCCAGGTTCAACACATAATCTGATATGATTCCAGGATGTAAATGATAGGAATCCACTTATCCGTGCTCTGGCGATACGTACCATGTCCTATATACCAATCCCTGTCGTGACTGAGTCCCTCACCGAAAACCTGCGGCATTGTCTCAAGGATCGTGATGCGTACGTTCGGAAGACAGCTGCGATATGTGTAGCTAAGCTTTATGCTGCCGACCCACGAAGAGCGGAGAAGGGAGGCTTTGTTGAGATGCTTCGAGACCTGATGTTGGACAGTAATGCAACGGTTGTAGCGAATGCTGTAGCGGCTCTCTCTGAGATTGGTGATCGACAAGACGGGGTTATTTTCAGACTTAATATTGCCACCGCCAATAAGCTCCTCCATGCACTCGAGGAAAGCTCGGAGTACGTTGCACCTTTGTTGATTGTTGGAGTTGACTCACACCTGGAAGATGGGGCATGATATATATACTTGACTCCTTGCTGCGCTATGTTCCAGAACGCCATGTAGATGCAGAACAGATGGCAGAACGGATAGTAGTTCAGCTACAGCACGCAAATTCCGCGGTTGTTCTGACTACTATCAAAGCTCTCTTGTATCTGATGAATTATATGGAAGATCGGAAATTAATCGAACTATGTTGCCGGAAAATGGGACCACCACTCGGTATGTTCTTAGATGCTTCTGAGAGGATGTTATTCCCTGCTCATCACTCATCTCAGTCACTCTTTTGTCATCTGGTCCAGAGGTTCAATACGTAGCTCTGAGGAATATCTTGCTGATTATTCAGCGCCGACCAGCCGTGTTGAAGAACGACGTCAAAGTCTTCTTCTGCAAGTACAATGACCCAATCTATGTGAAACTGGTGAAACTGGAGATCATGTATAGATTGGCTCGAGCAGAGAATGCGAATGAGGTTCTCACAGAATTACAAGAGTCAGTCCACATCTCCGTCTAGCCAGCTATCTCCAACTCAAAAGGCGATAACAGATACGCAACAGAAGTCGATGTAGACTTCGTCCGCAAAGCAGTACGATCTATTGGCCGCTTGGCCATCAAGGTCGAGCCAGCGGCCGATAAAAGTATCGAGGCCTTACTGAATCTGCTCGAAACCAAAGTGTCTTACGTGGTTCAAGAGGCTATCATTGTCATCAGGGACATCTTCCGCAGATATCCAGGAAAATATGAAGGAATCATACCAGCGCTTTGCAGTCACCTTGACTTAATCGATGAACCAGAATCCAAGGCGGCCATGGTTTGGATTCTAGGCCAGTTTGCGAACAGAATTGACAACGCTGACGAATTGATCGATGTCCTATTGGATGGATTTTTGAGTGAGGCCGTTGAAGTTCGTCTGTAGTGGTTCAATATTTTGAAGCAATTTGACACTCAATTGCAGGTGCAGTTGGCCTTGCTAACAGCGGCTGTAAAGTTGTTCATTTACAAATCTAGCACTGAGTCCGCCAAAGAACTTGTTCACAAAGTCTTGAAGTGGGCGACGGAAGATGTGGATAATCCTGACCTGAGAGACAGGGGTTTCATGTACTGGAGGATGCTCGCCATCAATCCATCTGTTGCAAGAGAGATTGTTTTAACCGAGAAGCCTCCTATTACTACCGACTCTGATAGAATGGATAAAGGAGCGTTGGATCAATTGCTGCTCCATACCGGCACTATAAGCAGTATATATCACAAAAACCCTGAGGTGAGTGCTATTTCTGTCTTTGGAAGTATCAAGTTCGATGTATCTTGTAGACTTTCATTCGAAATGCAGCTGGAAAGGCTCTGGTAGATAGCCCAGCTCTCAATCCGAGTTCGCGGGCAGTCTTGGCAACCCTTCCTCGGCCTCAACTGCCCCACATGCCAATTATCGTGGCCGGCCCTGGTCCCCAGGAGCCTGGTACACAGACAAAGGATTTACTGCAAGCTGCTTCGACATCTAAGCCCCTTCCTCAGCCAGAAGGAGCCGATGGCGACGATCGAGATCATGGAGTAGGATCTGACCATGAAGATATTCCTAATCAAACAAAACTTGACGATCCATATTCAAATCTCGGAGACGTGTTCAGGGATTATTTGACTGATCTGCCGCAGCCAATAGCAACTGCCAACAAACAGAGAGACGTCGATGAAGATTTATTATTTTGATCAATTGGGCTTCAAGAGTGTTAGTGTCACTGTATCATTCTCCGGATTGTACAACACGAACAAATTATTCCATTAATAATTCAAGAACTAGGATGCAAGTCGTAGAGAGTTATAGTGCTGCCCGATAAATGGATCAGTTTCTGAGCTTATCTTTGAATAGCGATAGTCACCTCTCCGAGCCCATACAGCTTTTTGTGATAACTGATCCAAATGCCATCCTGGCTTAGCATATCATTGGCACTAACCTCATCCGATGGATCATGTACGAGAATCGGTGGTACACCTGCCTGCAGAACATAGATAGGGATGTTCAAGGCCCGACTGAGGGCTCGAATTTCGGGCTCTCCTCCCCAGACAGCCGTGCTTCGAACAAAGTGACAATATTCCCGAAATTGTTCGGATGTCATCAGTCCTGAGCCTTCGACAGGATTCATAGTGGGTAGGAAAGGAAGGAAATCGTCGATATGTGCCTCCATGTAATTGGCGGCAACCGCTCGCATAGTATTATGGGTCGCCTGTGAGTGTGATAATTTCCCCAAAACTATTAACTGGTCTGCGATGGCGGAATAAAGACAATGCCCGTCCGGGTTAATCTATGCAACATTAGGTATTCGATGAAACTATAAAATATCTATGTACCTGATGTAGCTGACGTCCATGCCGTTGACATAGGCGATCGATACCTTCTTTTTCATCCTTTGCTTCCATTTCAAATAAGGATTGATTCTTCATGTCAGTTTGTACAGTCTTGGGAGCCAGGGCAGCCGTTTGTCTAGCCTTGGACCTTCGGTTTGATCAGTTGATAATGAGTAGAAGCTTCAACAAAGCTCACCCGTCGTGCTTGAAAGCGATCTTTCGCCGTCCGCTTTGGCTTTACCTCCAGCTCGTTTGCCTGCTTTTCCAGTTGCATCTCATTCGATGCAGTGGTGGATTCCTCTTTCACGGTCTGGTCTCTTGAATCCAGTTGGGACAGGAGATCGTTCATGAGATCATCATCATCTAAAGCAGTCAAAGGGTTGATGTCCAATACGTCTGGCGCATGCTTAGACTTTGCCTTGTTTTTCTTGGCCATTTTATGGGTGGGGAGTATGAGGGCGGCAGTCGACCGATTAAGTCTTCAACTTTGAACAATCGATTGCACTGCCACTAGTACAACAGCTTCGTTAATCCATCAGCTTACCCCCCTTATTCGTAATTCAGTTACCATGACGGATGTGTCTACTCTTGCACGGACTCTTCATGATCTTAGCTCTAAAGCTGCTCAACAGAACAATGAACAGTTCTGGGGTCATGTCCAGTCAACTTCTGAGGTCCTTGCCAACTCTCTTCGCTCAAGGGATGGATCAGGTTGGTACTTGCCTGCTGTTGTATACTTTGGAAGAGTTTTCACTACGTATAGTTGATAACCATACTGTTCTGGGCCAGACCAGTCTCCCCCGAAGCATCAATCTCCTTCTAGCTTCGGCACTGAGAGATGCGCCGATCCCGACAGACAAGGCCGCTGCAACTCTCGAACTAATTCGCGTATCAGCAAATTTTTGCATTGACAATAGTCAGTTCTGAGGCGCATTGTCGGCTTGCAGTTGACTAAGACAATTCCAGACGAAAACCGATTGCATCTTTTGGAAGCCAATGTTATACAGATTCTATTGTCCCTATTGGAAGCTTACAATGAAAAAGTCCAACCCTGTGGTTTACGGACTCAGCTCACTATTTTCGAGTTTAAATTGATTCGGACAATCCTTGGAGCCCTTTTGAATGCGAGTTTGGACTGTGGTATGAACAATTCAACCGGTGGGCAAGTACGACAATGTTGATGATTATAGACGAGATCAAGTGCAGACTTAACTCGCTCGAGGCTGCTCAAACTACCCTCAAGCTTGTAGCACAAATCTATAAGCCTGGTTCTTGGATTGGAGTTTCAAAGGACTCTCAGCAAGATGTCGAGGAAGAATGGTCCTTGCGTAGTATAGTTTCCAGTTGGGGCTGGAGGCTAGTTTCGGAGCTAAGAAATGTCAAAGACGAAGGTGTGATTCGATTGAAAGGATTTCATTTCAATCTTCTCATGGTTTCTAGCGGTGCAAATATTTTCCATTGACGTTTTACCTCTGCTGATACCATCTCTCTTGGCATTTGCTCCCCCCTTCAATTTTCCTGCCAGCTATCCCTTCACTGGATCTCCGACTCTCGCTGCTCTTGTTGAGAGCGATTTCAATGCTCTCGAAGACGCTTGCACCCTGATTGAGTCTCTTTCGTTGGATGTAGAGGATATCCGAATTGCACTGGCCCGAGGCTACTTCTTTCCCGCTGAATATTCCGGCAATTCATATTTATCAGCAATCCTTGACTTTGTCGAGTCAGGCGATTATCCTCCAACCTGGAGTATCCCTGGACTTATTGATGATAGTGAGCGAACACGCAAGGAAAAAGAACTAAGTATATGTAAGGCTGCTCTAGTCAAAGCTATTGTAGAGGTTGCTGGGGAAGGAAAGAATCTGGAAATTCTTTGGGAAGAATCAGCTGTGGAACAGCCGGGAGGCCGCTTTGTGTCCAGGATGGTCAGTTGGATAAGGTCTTATGTCAAACAGGTCAACGATATAACAGGTCAAATCCCGAGAGACGACCTGATTATTGTTGCTTGTTTATCGTTGGGCAATATGTGTCGCCTTGGTAAGTTTTGTCTGGTTCTTTGTTTAAGTATATCATATCGTATTTTTCAGGTTCGTGCGCGACAACCCTTATAGCACCCCCATATTCACTTACTTCAATACTCGTATCGCCCCCTCTCCTATCTCCAAAGACCGATCTTAAGCTTAAACACTCAGTGCTTGGTCTTTTGAAGAACTTAGTCCAGTCTGCTGAGCCTTCGCCCGCGATTCAAGATGCTTTAAGCAGGAGTGGAATGGTCTATAAGCTCCAAGAAAGTGGTGTTTGGAACGAGAAGTCAGATAGGATGGCCGATATTGTACAATTAAACGCAATTGGGGTGGTAAGGCATCTATGTAGCATTGACAGTACGCACTCTATCTATATCTCTATTACTATTGCTTACGATAACTGTTGTAGTTGAACATGCATTTGCCTTAACCATACCAGCTTCCAATTCCTCATCTCCCTCTGGCCTTGAACAAATCCTGGCTCTGGTTAGGCGGACTGAGTCCGTCCCTGT
>Ga0154007_1000123_pt1 | contig 10561 bp, 13 predicted proteins | sample TSNC091MetaG_FD_104676 | JGI IMG/M metagenome (GOLD analysis project Ga0154007, IMG submission 104676) | Attine ant fungus gardens microbial communities from North Carolina, USA - TSNC091 MetaG | ecosystem: Host-associated > Fungi > Mycelium > Unclassified | place: USA: Connecticut, Klassen Lab... | reverse complement strand
TTACCCTCCCCATACGATATTGCGACCTCCCTCTAAGTTCGCAGTTGACATTCACCGTCTGGGACACTGGTGGGCCTCGTTCAGCAATCCCTGTTGGGGGCTCCACCTTCAGATTATTTGGGAAGAAATGGTAAATTTACTTTTCATTGCAAGCCCTTTGCTCACTTGGTTTTGGCTGTCAGGACCTTGCGCCGTGGAAAACACAGATTGTTGCTGTGGCCAGATATTGAAGCTGATGGCAGTGTTGATACGACAACTCCAAGCAAAATGGAAACACAAGATGAAATGGGGAGGCTTGAGAAGGTATCATGATCTCATCTCCAGCTTAGCTCTTTTTCACATCTAGTTTCCAGCTCGTGAAGAAATATGAGCGAGGAGATCTTCCAAAGTCAGACTGGCTTGACAAGCTTGCGTTCAGGAAAATGGAGGAAATACATGCCGTATGTTGATTTATAGAACATCAGCTATGTGCTTGACGTTCGTTGTTAGGCTGAGACAGAGAAATCAGAAAACCTTTTTCTTTACATTGACCTACCTCGTTTTGATTTTCCTGTGATTTTTAGCGAACCAGTAGGTGTCACACGAGGACTAGGGTTTCAACCCTGATCTATATCTTCAGGAAACGAGTAACCATCCTATCACAGCTACTACACATACAAGTACTGTTCCGTCCCAACTAACAACGGCAAACCCGTTATACAATATTAACAATGATCTAACCCCGTGGAATGTTATCGATCCTGATATTGTTCACGATAATCCTGTGGAAGACAAGCACAGGCGCCTCGTTCGTAGCCACAGGGGTAGTCCTTATGATAGAGAACTGAAACCGAACGCGAAAATAAGGGATGAACTGGGGGTAAGAAATTTCCGATTTTCTTTTCAGAGACTTAGTGGTACTTTTCTAGGTCATCCTGAACTATTCCCCGAGCCAACAGCTCACTTCAGAAGAGAAAGATCTCGTTTGGAAATTTCGATTCTATTTAGCCCGCGATAAACGTGGCCTTACCAAATTTCTCAAGGCTGTCACTTGGCGGGACTCTTTTGAAGTAAAGCAGGCGGTGGAGGAGCTGCTTCCAATGTGGACTGAAATTGACATTGATGATGCACTTGAGCTTCTCGCACCCAGTACTGTCGACTCGAGAGTAAGAGCCTTTGCCGTCAAGCAGCTGAGCCGTGCCGATGACGATGTGAGCTTTCATACATACCATATCATTGTCGCGGTGCCGATAGATACGTTTGTTGTAGGAGCTCCTCCTTTACCTCCTCCAACTCGTGCAGGCACTCAAATTCGAGAGCGCCGTCAATGACCAGAGATCTTCTCGCTCAGCTACCAATGCTATCTCCTATGAGGATAGCGGGTTGACTGACTTCCTCATCACGAGGGGCGTCCAAAATCCAATCTTGGGGAACCGTCTCTACTGGTATCTTATGGTAGAAGTGGCTTTGGAGGACAAGGTTACAGCTAAGATGTACGGTCGTGTCGTATTCAAGTTCATGAACAAGATCTTGGAGGTACCTCCGTTGACAACCACGAGTTCTCTGATGAGCTGATGATCAATCTAGTCGGAAGGTGGTTCAGAGCGCCGCGAGGTTATGAGAAGACAAGGTCTTTTAGTAGAGACACTGGCAAGACGAGCACGTGAATTACGAACTTCGAAGGACCCTCGGCCAAAGAAAATCGAACGACTTCGCTCTCTCCTTGCTGATTTGCGTCCCACTTTGTCCTCAGTGACACCGCTCCCGTTACCCCTCAATGCCAAAATTGAGGTGACGGGGATCATACCCGATAAATCATCAGTCTTCAAATCCAATCTTTTCCCACTACTTCTGTACTTTCAATGCTCAGATGGATCCGAATTTCCGATTATCTTTAAAGATGGAGATGATATGCGACAAGATCAGCTTGTAATTCAACTTATTACCCTGATGGACCGACTATTACGCAAAGAAAACTTGGACCTCAAACTGAGCCCCTATCCTGTTCTTGCTACTGGTCCCCTTCAAGGCATGGCGCAGTTTGTGCCAAGCAAGACAATTGCAGCTATCGTGAGCGAACATGGGAATCTATTGAATTATATGCGAGTGCATAACCCAGATGAGGGAAGTATTGGAACCTCGGGTGTTGAGCCCAATGTGATTGATACGTTCGTTCGAAGTTGTGGTAAGTTGGCGTATCAACAAGAGCCATAAAGGCTAATAGCCTCTGCCAGCGGGATATTGTGTTGTGACATATCTTCTTGGTGTTGGGGACCGACATCTTGACAATCTATTAGTGGCACCAGATGGACATTTCTTCCATGGTTGGTCGGTCTTTTGGAGTAACTCATCGTCAGTAATCAACATCGTTTTCAGTTGATTTCGGTTACATCTTGGGCAGGGATCCGAAGCCTTTCCCGCCTCCAGTCAAAGTTTGTAAAGAAATGGTTGATGGAATGGGTGGTGCGCAATCTCCACATTATGCCCGCTTCAAGAATTTCTGCTTCACTGCTTTTACCATCCTTCGCAAGAGCGCTAATCTCATTCTGAACTTGGTAGCGCTTATGGTGGATGCCAATATCCCGGACATAAAACACCGTGATGTGCATGAACAGATACAAGAAAAATTCAGGCTTGACCTTACAGAAGAAGATGCCATCAAACATTTCGAAGCTTTGCTCAATGAGACATCTTACCTTACGGTAGTACTTGACAGGATCCATGACCTTGCCCAATATTGGCGTAGCTGATCGTCTGGGATTATCATAGAGGAATCACTGTGAAGGCTCATTCATGGATCATGCAGTATTGATTTTCATCTCAATTCAAACCGTACAAGGTCTATATTCTATTAACGTGATCACAGGCTAGTGTCCTCAATTCTGATATTGTGCATTCATAGCATCAGAATTCAACCTCAAGTATGTTGGAGGTGTATTTAACTAGCACTGAATTTACGACACAATTGAACATGAGACAGTAATTCACATTATCATTGGTGCTTGCAGCATCTTGGTAAACATACTCCTGTATATTCTCATCTCCAATGGAGCCTTCCATGCATGAGAAAAAAGTGACTGTAAATACAAGCAAGATTCTCCATAGACAGAAGGAAAGTGTATCAAGGAACTGTACAACCAACTAAGGGAGCGCTGCTAACAATTCTGGTTCTGAGCAAGTCAGAGAAGGAGCATACGACAGAATCAAGGTACTGATACTATCCAACCCCACAAAGCGCATGCAGTACAGGCGCCGACTAACCTCCAACTTCTCATTGAGACAAGTTCAAGACATTTATCCAAATCTTTCGTGTCAAATAGATTACATGACGACCCTATGGTCGTTTGCCAAACAAGGTGACGAGAATGGATGAGATAACAGAAGTCATTGCATCATGCTCCATTCAAGATGTGCCAGATCTTGTCTTCGAGAGATCTCACTATGGAGGGGTGGGTATTTAAGCTGGTTATGAAGTATGCAACCTCGCCAAGAGTTCGGTAATGAGTTGTAAAAGGAGCGCCAGTGGGGGCGTTCGGAGTATTGTCAGCGTTGGTGATACATTCCCGTAAGGGAGTAAAAGTAGCCTGTGCAGACATGGACGTGTAACCTGACAAGACATTAATATAACTCCATCATCTAGTCGCTCTGACACACCTGCCTCTGAGTCACTTTGCAGTCTGATTACTAACAGGGTTCCCAATGCCATTGTCGTCTTCACAACTGGCAGCTGCGAAACCGCATATACAAAGCCGGGATCCCAAAAACTCCATGCAGCTTTGGGAGATTCATCTTGTGACCACATGGCTCGCGCATCTTTCCATGCTTGACTTGACTTTAATGTTTGCATTATCTTCATTGTTTCGTTAGCAACTTCACAACCAATGGCATGCGCAGTATAAGAGTGTCCATGAAGAAGGGCAGAAGCTTTGTCATCCCCCCAAAATGCTTCAAAAATCGATTTCGATGCCAGTGTGATGGCAAGTGGAACCAAACCTCCTGTAAGGATCTTAGCATTTACCGAGATATCTGGGTGCACCCCTAATAATGGACCAGTGCTTTCCATGCCTATACGATGCAAGCCGACGAACACCTCGTCAAAGATGACGGGGAGACCCTTCCATCCCGACAATTGTCCGTCTCCTTGTGAGCGGACAACATCGATCATGATCCTCTGGAAAAGAGGATCCACGAATATCATGCCTCCAGCGCCCATTACGAGGGGTTCAAGGACAAGGGCACCGAATTTTTGACCTCGAATCTCAAGAAATTTCAATTGATCCTGGATGTAAGTACGATATGTCTCAGCTAACGAGCTCCTGAGGCGGGGCTCGACATCATATATCCAAGACAAGGAGGGGGCTTGAGCAACTTTTTCACCGGCAAGAGCAGACAATCCTCGTGGAAGGTCAATGGCAGGTTGCCCGTTGGTGATACCCACGGAAGGGGGATCAAACCAGAAACCCTTAGCGTCGTGCCACTCACAGGAATATACACCTTCTGCACAGGCATCCATAGCACCGATTGTATCTCCATGGTAGCTCCCATTCAACCCGAGCACACCCAACTGCTTCTTGTCGTCGCCTATATTATTTCTGACGCAGTAGGCACGAAGGGCCATCTTGATCGCCACCTCCATCCCTGTGGATCCATTATCGGAATAGAAAGCGCGGGACGCCCATCCTTTACCTGGCCCATCTTGCACTAACCTCTCTGCTAGATTGAGGGCAGGAAGGTGGGTAGCTTGAGGAAACATCACATGCCCATAACGTCCACTCGCTCTGGCCGCAGCAAGAGTAAGGGAAGGATGAGCGTGGCCCACAGTCTGAGTCCACCACGATGCTGATCCATCAAATTCTGGTGTTAGGAGAGATTTGTTTTTGTCCCCTTGAGGTCTATAGACGCTGAAGAAATCTGAATGAGCACTATCGATGACAGTGACGTCGTTCTCCGAATTTGATAAGCCGTGTTGAACAAAGGGCCACCAGATCGTGTCGAGGGTACGTTTGGGCATAGATACGAGCTCTTGTATACGTTTTGAATGACACTGGTCGAGATGATCAAGGGCGGCATTGACTCCGCTTGACGAAACATCCTTTATCAGATTATCGTAATATTGCTGAGTGGATGCTCGATCAACAGATGGGTCAGAAAATCGAAGCGGCGGAGGATCAACAGCAAAAAGAGGGACACCCTTTTCGGCAAAGTATTGCTCCAAATATTCCCAGTTACGATAATAGTTTTCGCGGAAGAGGAGAACGGCATCAAGAGTGTAGCCTCGTAAAAGGAGCGACTCATATGATGAGATGGTTGAAGAAACTCCTCCTAACTTTGAGTCCCCGATCAGAACAGTCGGTAGGAACAATGGTCTATAACAATCTGCTTGGGACGTTCCAGAAAGAGATGGACTGTGCACACCTGTACCAACAGATTAGTCGCCGAAACATTGAATTTACCTAACCTGGGTACCGCCAACATTTCCTCACCTCCAGCCGTTTCTATATAGGCATGTGCATATTGATAGTTCTGTTCAGCATATTGTTTGATGCGATTGGCAATTGAACTGATAATGGCTTCATCCGACGGAATCTATGTCGAGCCGGTTACGTTATTGTATTATGTGAAGGAAGGCAATCATACATTAACGTTGCTTCCCTTGGCCGCTTGTAGTCTCGCAGCGAGATGGGGACTCAGAGGTTCATCATAGGTAAAGAGACAATCTGTGTGAACAAGATTCGATTTCGCGTAACGCTTGACATGTCTTATCTAATAATGAGTTTCCAATAGGACAGTAATCACTCCAGGGCACGCACCTATCATCAGCATCCTGAGGAGGACCCGTGCTGACAGGCTTGAGAAAGAAAACGGGGTGGTTCCGGGCGGCTGACGCGCCCACAAGCACGGTGGTCATAACCGTCTTCCCAACATTTGTATTAGCACCAAAAATTTGGTGGATTCGTAGATTCTTGAATAGTGATGACATGTAGTCTCCACTACAACATGCCGAGTTCAAGGCGTAACGAAATCACCTGAAATTCCCACACCAAAGCCAATGAATTTGATACTCAATTGAAGAAGTAAACAACAGAAATAGTTCAAGTTATTTATTTTAACCAACTCGACATAACACTGAACCATTGAAGCGGTTAATGACAAGGAAACACGGTCCGTTGGGGCGAAAAGGAGTTGCAGAACATACAAAGAAGCGAAACGGGGATCACTGGAACAAAAAGTCCGTAGATGAATTGAAATACTCAAGAGCACTGGAGGGTGAACAAGCCCATATGAATATGTGCAATGATCTGCCAGAAGAGATATTCAGCAGTTCTTATATTGCTGAGCCCAGGGTTCAAAGTTCTTCATTGCCATGGAAGGCGTGACTCCAGATCTGGCAAAATGCAATGCCACATCCTCAACTGTAATCGGTCCAGTGAAAACAGGGAAGGAGATCAGAGGGGCAACGGTGAAGTTATTTATCTTCAGCAGCTGTTGGTACATGCCAGGACTGGAAAACATGTCGGTGACTTGAGCGACAAAATCATTTCTGGCTGAAGCGGATTCAGTGGGCCTCATACGCGCAACTGCCCGATTCGCGATGAGATCGGACATGAAAGGTCTGTTCTTTGAGTCCTTACGGACACCTTTAGGCCAGGAATGGGAATGTGTGCAGAGATAATCGAACCACACCTCGACATGATCATCGATACGAGGATTTGATTTGATATCGGCTTCGGAGTTCGTATGTGCAGATGAATAGGGATTCCTCCAGTTGATTAATATCCATTTTTGTATAGGCGTTTTCTCTTCGCGGGGGGTGGCATGAGCGTCCAAACACATTTTCTTGATGACGCTTAGAGCAGAATATCCTTCGACCGTAGATTCACCAGCGAGAGACATCAGGTCTTTCAACTCCTGAATTGTAGTCGGAAACCTGGACTGAACCTGTTTATCGCATCTGAGTCTGGGCGCTACCATAGGACCACAGTTAGGGTCAGAGGCTGTGATGTCGGAAGAAAGGGGATTTCGATTGACTTGAGGAGAACTTTGAGAGGCGACAGAGGCGTAAGTTGCACGAGATTTTTCGATTTGATTATTCTGCAAAGAGTGTGTTCCCATAGCGTGGGATCCAGATAGAGTAGTGGCTGTACCGTGTGAACAAGATTCCACAAAAGTCCTACTGGAAGAGCTAGAACTGCTTGAGCTCGCCAACCCAACATCAACTGGCAAGACACACGCCGCAGGGCTTGTGGCGGGATAACCTGAGTGTGTCAAAGAGCTCCACAGATTTATATAATCATCTCTGAGGTTTGCCCATTTCATCTTAACATACTCGAGTTCTTCACTGAGCGATCGATTTTCGTCCATCATCTGGGAAATGCCTAGGCGATAACCATCTAGAACAAGTCGCTCAGTTTCATCTCTGCGACTCTTGATCGCTTCGGTTATAGTCACGTCCTTGAGATTCCTGGCCGCCACTACATGCTCAACGTATGTGGCGCAAGTGGGACAGGTGCCTGTATGGACGAGGCCGAATTCTGGGTTATGCTTCCACATTCCAGGGGAATTTTGATTGAGGAAATTGGTGAAATTCCACTGTTGACAACCCAGCAGTGGCCTTAGGGGATTGACGGTGGGGGGAGGGCATATCCCTGTTCCCGAGCCCCAAAGACTCCTGCCAGACTGAGGGAAAGTCTCAGCGCTGGGAGGCGGAGTCTCCATTCCAGAACCGAAAGGATTGAATTTGAAAGAGGGAGAAAGGAGAGAGGGCATGAGAAAAATTGATGGAAGAGACGGGAGAAATGGGAAATTAGGGCCACCAGTTCAACCGACTTAATCCATTACTTATACTACACTGTGTCGATATCTGATTATCTTTGTGTGTCCCAAATCCTCTTCCGTACTAAAACGGCATGATGCCGTTATCGTCTTGTCTATTGTTCTTCCGTCGGAGCAATACAGATCAAAACCCTGAGACAGACACTTTCAATCTGATTGATACAGTTCTTAACCTTAAAGTCGTTGACTGAGGAAATAAAATTGTGGCATAGTGCATTAGGAACGGTGGTTTGTACTTAAGTAATATTTGTTAGTTTCTGATTTTTTTGAATTAGAAAGAAAGGTTAAGCTAAAATTAACATATCATCAAATCCCCTGATCTGGCCGGGAGCGAATCGCTCATAGACGGTTGGTCGATCATATGCTGCTTCGGCAGTCTGAATCTGTGCCGTGGGAAAGGATAAGAAATGCACATGTTCAGAGACAGAAGGTCTCACCAGGATGTCAGAAGTCAGTCCCTTAATCGGGGAGGCTGATGTCCTAAAGCGATGCATCCTGTAGGTTGTGTGTCCGAGGGCTGCAACTACAGAATCACTTGTATTCTGAAGCTCAAGGCATCAGCAAGCGCTTTTGACACTTAAAAACCACAAACTAACATAATAGGTTGAATCATAAGGCCAATCTTCGCTCCCTAATGCCACAAGTGAGTGCTCGTGTTGAGAAAGCTGTGGATCCAGAAGTGCCTCCAGGGGGTGTGTAAAGATTTTCGAAACCTCCCGTTCAGAACCTCTGAGTTCTCCCAACAATTCTATCCGAGTCAGAAGAGCATACACAGGAGTGACAAGCAGTTTATGCAATGATAGAAAAGGCTCATATATCCCAATCAGGTGAACGTCAGAACAGTTCAATGGTAATTGCACTTCTTCGAATGTTTCGCGAAACTGTTTAAGGAAATCAGAGTGTTTCTCGAAAAGATGTTGACAACGTACTGCTGTCTCTACGAGATGTTTGTCAGCTTCATCCATTCTTCCCCCAGGAAGGGCAGTCTGTCCGGCATGCGTCCGTAATGCCTTCGACCGCGTCGTGAGTAAAACTCGGAGTCTTCCATTGTCTTCATACAGTAGGACGAGAACGGCTGCTAATCTAGATCTTGGGAAGGATGAGCTAACAAATTCATAAAATGAGTCAAACTGAGACACTCCGCAGTGATGACTCACGGACAGGTCAGGCAATTTCGCACTTGTAAGGAAAGCTGCTAGACGATGAATAGCAGCCCGAGATTGTTCTGAAAACAATGCCATGACTTCACGAGCAATTGGCAATATTTTGATATCATTCATTGCAATCAATAAGTTCTAGGATCAAATGGCAGGATGAAAAGATGGATAGTATCAGTGCTATCCCGCATTTGGTATCATCAGACGGCAACTAAACATCATGTGAAAAAGTAGTCATTCAAACATCTATAGACCGTAGAACCCGTACCGAATTTCGAGCTTTAGTTGGAAATTGTCAGGTGCAAATTTAAATACAGTAGATTCGTCGTGCACTACTCAGCTTCTATACTTGAGATAAAAAATATGAATCACACAGTCAAAAAATGGCACGGACGAGGCCATTACCGATCGCAGATCCTGCAGTACTTGAGTTGAGCGAGGTGGAGGTAGAATAATGACTGATGATTACCGGCTCCAAACCCCACACCGGCTTGCAGACTGAGCAAGCTAAACGGATCGTTACATTTGATCTGGAGGGTATTCTTAAATTACATACAGTGCTCCTCAAGCTGCTGTGGAAAAGATGTCCTTTTTTTCCGCCTAAAATAACAAACTCAAAGAAGAAGAGAAGTCTTTTCCGTTTTGAGGACGTTGGTTGTTCATTAATGATCACAGTGGCTTTGTTCGTAGCGTGGGGAACCTAATATGGGTGAGGCACAGGTGTCGGTGTATATGTATATCCTGGACTGGATGTAAGGTACTGGGTTGGTAATTCGGAGTCGGAATATAGGAAGAAAACTTTTCTCCTGTCAAAGTGGGAGGAGCCTTCGTGGATGAAGCTAGAAACCCGAGGAATGCGGTTTTCTCAACATGATTGGAAGGGAACAAACCAGACCTCCCGTTGCACAGTCCTTCCCACCAATCCTCGTTGATCTCCTTCCAGACTTCAATTATATCACCGGGAGAAAAGAATAGATCACCCGGATTCTTGAGATGAATCGGATTTTCATTGGGCAAGCTCGGCAGGGAGGACTTGCCTAGCCATGCTCATTATAGCCCCATACAGCCCGAGCATGAAAAAATTTATGGGATTCGGACGTTGGACTGGACTTGGGACCTCCAACTGGAAAGAGACTCAGGGGGACCGTTGTAGGAACACTTGCAATTGATGTGAGCCTGTCCAAAAGATTGTGATATTCAATACCAACCAATTGCTCTTGAGAAGCAAGAAGCTCAAGGTTGGATTTGGTTTGGGAGGCGATGTGTCGTAGTACCATGGGATCCATGGCAGCCAATATCAAATCTTGAATCTAAGACAACACCTTTGCTCTGAAAACACATGATCAATGTACCTCAGATGTTATGCACATTAAATATATATTCCACACGATCTGCAAAGTGCCAAGATGGGAGGACAGGCAGGTCTCTATAGTCAAAACGGTGCGCCAATCATTATCATTGGAAACAGATATACAGTCAAACCTCTATAAGACATACCTCCATTAAGGCATACTTTTCCAATAAGGGATAGGACATAATTTTTGGGTGGCATAAGGCATACTTTTTTCATCACTATCTGAGTTTTTTTTTTT
>Ga0154007_1000121_pt1 | contig 10657 bp, 13 predicted proteins | sample TSNC091MetaG_FD_104676 | JGI IMG/M metagenome (GOLD analysis project Ga0154007, IMG submission 104676) | Attine ant fungus gardens microbial communities from North Carolina, USA - TSNC091 MetaG | ecosystem: Host-associated > Fungi > Mycelium > Unclassified | place: USA: Connecticut, Klassen Lab... | reverse complement strand
GTCCTATTCATTACCCGAGTGACGGCACATCACCTCGAGTTCCTGACGCTCAGTGCCACCGAACTCAGAACATCGGTCTAGAGAGCGGTCTGAAGCTATAAATTACCTGTATGGATCTTGGAATGTAACTTTCGCAATTCAACTCGTTCTGCAATAAGACGTTTAGTTACATGTTACACTGCCGGGCTGTTCCCTCGGCTTCGTTGAGCATTGTTGTTTCAATAACAAATATCTGACTCGTCATCGTCAGAATTGACCGTGCGACATTTCCTGACGTGGGTGTGTTGGGACAAGTCTGATGAAAGAAGCTATGGGAAATTTTTTCAATCACTCACTTGTTGTAATTAACAGGTACTTTATACTCGGGGCGAAATCACTGTCGGTGATGCCTAGCAATGAAGTCAATGCATGGGTCACGGGACAGCCTCCGGATCATGATAACACATGATGATAGTTTTTTTTGGATTCAGCATTTATATTCTGCAACAAGCAACTAGTGCCAAGACGCGGAGAGGACGCGGATAGCCCCAATCGGGCCCAATGTCAGAGGTGTGTCTACAGGAAGCATATGACCAAAGGTGTAAGGTGTGGGCAAAGCTTGATAGTAGAGAGGTAGGGTATGTTCGAAGGGACATGACATTGTCATGAATGGCAGTGGTCACTAATGAAAAGCAAAAAAAGAAGAGGAAAACAGCACGGAAATATCAGTATCCAGGTCTCCCATCCAATCAGACAGGTCCTTCCCCCACGCCGGCGAGCCACGGAAACTCGGTACAGTCGCGATAGCGCTGTATTACTACAGTCATTTCTCCCTCATGAGATATTTCTTCCCAATCCTGACAGCTCCCCAAGCTCGATAGTTAGAGGGCTGTAGGTTGGTTGGCAGCGGGTGCCCACAGAACCGTGGGAAAATCGCTTGACGTGATGATAGTATACATACACTACCGCCTTCCCGCCAAAAACTTAGTAAAACATGGGTCAAGCGACATCAACTCCTACTTCTCAGAATGCACCCTCGTTCGCTGCTCCCTCCCCAGCTAAATGCCCAGTGGACCATTCTCAGATGCAGAGTGAACAGCTGAGCGCTGTGGAATATAACAAGACTTCGACGCCCGCTCGGTGTCCCATCAACCACGGAGAAACAAATCCTTTGAACCAAATGCCTGATCTTGAAAATGCCCGACAACATGGACAGACCATGAATTTGCCGACTGAACGTGTTCAATCGTCTATACCAAGGGATAGTTCAGACAAGTGGGAATACCCTTCACCACAACAATTCTACAATGCCCTTGTGCGGAAAGGCTGGGAGACACCGGAGGAGCATATAGAAGTCATGGTTGACATACATAATTTCTTGAACGAAGAAGCGTGGCGAGAGGTGCAGAAGTGGGAGAAACGTCAGTATGAGTATGTTGCTGGCCCTTGTATGCTTTTCGTTTATTGGTTTCTCATCATTGCTCTTTACATACAGTGGAAATGATTTGCAACTGACAAGGCTAAAGGGCCGACCTGGCGAGCTTTCCCCGAAGGCTAGGCTCCATATGTTAGCCGGTTGGGTTTTCCCCTCTCGCTTCTCGTAAGCTGTACAATCACTTTACGACTTTCTCAACACTGGTTATTCGTTTGCAGAAGTGAACCACCATTTGATCGTCATGACTGGGTTGTTCGACGACCAAAAACAGGTGAAGAGGTCCGTTATGTGATCGATTACTACACTGCCCCACCCAACCCGGATGGGTCACCTGTATTCTCGCTCGATGTCCGACCCGCTCTTGATAGTTTTGGTAGCTTGAGAGAGCGGATAGCTGTTGCAACTGAAGGTGCATGGGCTGCATTTCGTGAGGGGGAGAGCCCGCCTAGTAGAGAACCTCGCCACCAGTAGCTATTTCGCCATTCTCCTCTTCGTTATCTCCTTGTTTCTCGCTCATAGATAGCTGATGATACATTTATGTTCGTTTTATTGCTATGTATCCCTACTTATTGAATATTAATCTGATTTTCCCTCTAGAGAACAAAAAGGACATTATGAGTAACGGAATGCAGAGTCATCAAGAAAAGAAAAAAGTATTCGATTACAATGCCAGGTCATCATTCTGAATTAGACTATGATACAACTACGGACTCACAGTATCCGTAATCATCCTGGTCTAAGGACTGTTCACTAAGTAAAATCGGGTTGCATATGTATTCCTGCAACTTGGGGACGTGTCGGCTCCTGAACCAGTTACATTTCAAATCCACGATAGGCGCACCGCAGACATGACGAGACTTCACCATTTGAATCAATTTTTCGATATCTCTGTATATAAGGCTTTCCTGATTGATGACAAGTGTTGTCAAAGCTGGAAAACTATGAGTGATGTTTTGTTGATCCCATCTATGCAAGGTGTGTGACGGCAGTGAGGTGTTGCCTAGTGCGCTCCAGATTGTATCCAGTGAGTGTCTCGAGTCTGCCTTGATCACTGTCAAGTTGGGTAAAGTCCCACAACAAGCGTGTAGGACGGATGGAGGCAGATGAGACCATATACCGAAAAACTCGATAGTGGTTAATTGAAAGACATTGAATGTGTCGAAAAAAGTACAGAACACCTGTTGAAGTATGGAATCCCCGTGGTGAAGAGTCTCTGAAGAGTATACGACCTGGAGACGAGCCCGAAACAATTGGCGGTGTTGATCGCTCACAGTAATTTCCATATAGTGTTTAAACGTATCCTCCCATTCCCACGAAAAGCTAGCCGTTCGCACTATTCCTAAAGGGTTAGTGAGTTCGAGGTGGAAGTGTTTGGCGATGAGAGAGAAGTATTCTTGATTGATCAGTGAATCGTCGACAGATGCCTTGCCTTTGATGAATATGTCTGTGTTTGCTGGATGTTGCAAATGGAATAAGATGGTTGCACAGTCCATTGCAGGTCCAGAAATTTTCAACACCTCCAAATATTTCAATGTAACAGGTGGAAACTGAAGCAAACTATCCGTGGTGTTACCAGAAGGCAGGCAGTCAAGGAGAGAAACTGAACGAAGACCAGAGAGACTTCGGAAGACACTCAAAAGTTCATCCAGCGGTGGTGAATTGACACGACTGAGCGCGAGGGTCGCCAAGGTCAGGGTGCAATAAAGAAAACAATGCGGCCCCCAGGTAATGTAAGCGTTACTCAGCTCGAGTGTCCGCAAGTGTGGCGAAAGCTTGAACGAGTCTTGGAGGATAAAAAGACAAGGGCTGGCTTTGTTACAGTCAAAATTGAGATAAGCTTCTTCAAGTAAAGGCGCCGCGTCAGAAAGCCCAGGGAACAGAAAACCTTTTGATCGGTTAAAATGCGTGAATCCAGATGAGATGCTCAGGTAGCGTATTCGATGCAAGTTATGGGAAATGAGCCAAACCATTTCAAGAGTGCATCCTTCAGAAAGTTGACCATGGACACTAAGCGGGACCACTCTAGACCTGAGAAACATTGCTTCTGCCAGTCCTTTTCGAGAGATATCGATATCCGACCATAAAATTGAGTCAGACAGAGCTACAAGTCTCCAGTAGGCGCAAACGTGGGAAATCCATATCCAGCAAGAAGATTGAGGCCATTTGTACGATGCTCGAACCAAGGTGAAGATGCGCGAAAGAATTTCGATCGGCAGCTTAGAAATGGGAAGGGATGCATTTCGCTGGAGGGAAAGTTGAACTGTCTTTGGGTAAAAAATCAATGGATGGCAATTATCGGAAACAAGGTGGCTGACTACCTGGTGATAAGTATTGATTTGGAAGTCTTTGAACATGACTCCCGTTGGCTGAGAGCATTGAACAAATTATATATGCCCGTTAAATAATCGTAATCACATACCTGCCTTTCGACTGACGTGACTGTCAGTGGTAATTGATGATCCATGAGACTCGAGTTATTCCTAGCCTGGATCTTTGTCATCCGAATGCAAAATTAAAACACGTGATCTGAAAATCACAGACGGCCAAGTCAAAAAATCTGCAAAACACCAGTATGTTGCCTCGAAATCTCCAGGCCCTTGCCTTCCGCAATGCAGTCCATACGCGTTCACTCGCTGCACACCTCAAATTTCCTCCTCCATTTCGGATAGCCGGTTCTCCGTTTCAACTTACCGGCTTCCACTCGTCGTCGCAGCGACAGAATGAGCCCACAAAGTCACCGTTTCAGACTTTTGTTGACGTTTTGAAAGAGGAGTTGAAGAAGGACAGGGCGCTTCAGGACAATGTAAAACAACTGCAGGGTGACGTCGACAAAATCCAGGACTCTGAGGCTATGAAAAGGGCGCGTGCCGCGTACGAGCGTGCCCGGGTATGTGTTGCGTCATACCCTTGATTGTACAGACTCCTCATCCTCTTCAAATCAGCTGACCTCAAGTATCAAAGAAAATCCTCGCTTGCGTGCTGCGGCCGAGGAACTCAGAAAAACCGGTGTCAAAGTTGGTGATGCCGTTGGAGAGGCTCTAAAGTCTATGGAGGAGAGCGAAGTCATGCGTGCAGTACGTCGACATCTCTGAATCCTATCGCCGCATGCTATATTGAGAAACATGGCCTCACATAGATTGCACGCGCAACCAACGCCGTCTCAGCCACCATTGGCAAAACAACAGAACCTATCCGAAATACTGCTGCTTACAAAACGTTGGCAGAGACCCTCGTGGATGCCTTTGATGACTCTGGAAGTGCTAAACATGCAGGTTTTGAGGAGAAAGAAGCTCGTCGACTACGAAGACAAAAACGTTTGGCTAAGGCTGGCAAGGAGCAAGGTATCGGACGTGGATGCGTTAAAGAAGATCCAGAGTATGTTTTTCTCAAATCTTCTCTCAATTTCTTCTTATCGGGATAGGGCTGGACAGTCACTTGTTCTGCATAAGGATTCTCCACGACAAGAAGCATGGAATCGTCTCAAGGATTCAAATCCCGTCATACGAAGCTTCGTCTCAATGCGCCAAGCTTACGACGAGTCGGAAAATCCTGTTGTATCGTCAATGCGATCTGTGACGCAGACCATCGGTTCATGGTTTGATGAAAATGAAACTGCTCGGGTACAGAGATTGATGAAGATGCTTGACCCGGCTTTTAATCATGAGAGCTTCGAGCGGGAGCTGCGGGAGTACATCGTACCCGAAGTTGTCGATGCATACCTTTCGGCCGACCAGGAAGCTCTCAAAGCTTGGTGTGGCGAAGCAGTGTGTAAACTTTCAAAGTCATAAGGTTCTACTCTCATTTCTTCGTAGACATATAACGTGCTCTGGGCAACGATGGAACATTATCTTCGTCAAGGTTTAGTAAGTGACAGTAAAGTACTTGACATTCGTCAAGTTGACGTGAGTGCAAAAATTCTGGACTTTGTCTTGTTGGCTGAGAGCATTTCAGATTTCCGATGCCAAAATTCTTGATAATAATGTTCCTGTATTTTTGGTCACCTTCGTGACACAGGAAGTTTTGATATTCCGAAATGCCAAGACGCGCGAGATCAGTGTTGGAGCTGACAACAAGGTTGAGCAGTGTGTTTATATTGCTGCTATCACTCGGGTGGAAGAGGAGCTCGATAATGAACTAACGGGAGGGTGGAAAGTTATCGAGGTACATAGCAGAACCAGTTCTGGTGTGAGAGAGCTAATTTTTTGCAGATGGGTCGTCGTAGCGGGCGGGCATACCTCTAGGGCATCCGGTATTTATCCCTTTGCTTTTCGATCCTGCTGTTTGATAAAATCATCTCACACCACTCCACATAATTTATTTAATTTACTCGATCACATATTCTATATAGCTTTTAAATGGTTTCCTTTTCCGGTAGCCTTGTCACATCGCTGAAATTTTTGGGTTCAGAGACAGGGATACGTCAATGAACGCCGGGGAACAGAAAGGCATACTGGTCTCCTCTTCTTATTGTCTACCTGCCGTTGCATTTCTGCCTCCACGACTATGTGAGTCGGGTCCATGATTATGACACAAGTAATTACTTGTGGTATATTCAGGACAGCAGGAATACATGTGGGTTGGTAGAATGTATTCGTTGTTGTAGCCATTTAATCTGGTGTTGGGGAAGATTTCCACCAAACATTTCCTGTCATAGCTATATATGTAGAAACACATTGTTCAGTGATTGTAATGTTATAGAGGGTGCAGGGTTTTCATTCCAATAGGGTCAAAGGCTATGCATGTTTGGACAAGGAAGACCAGCTACTCAGGCCATATGAAAATTATTCAGCGAGATTGGATTAACCGCACAAACACAAATATCGATACACGCTGACAACACGGGGTCTATTGCCAATACAGTAAATGGGAAGAGACATAGGCGAGATACATCAAAGGAACACGTCAAATTAGGTGACATCAACTTTGAATACACACCGTCAAACGAGAACCCGGCAGACTTATTCACGAAGCCTATACCATGAGATGCACTGCGAAACCTGGTTTTACGTTTAGGGAGAACCACAGAATAACCATAGAATGCGTCAATCCAGGGGAGTGTTGAAATGGACTGACGCACTCTTCGCATCAGATTATTATACACATCTCCACCATACCATTTCAACAGAATGAACTCGCTTACTACTGGAGACTGATAACCGGGTTATGGAGAGTCGTATGGGTTGTTTATTGTCTAAAATGAGCAAATTCTGGAATAGCTACGGTCTTAATATTATAACTACAACTTCAAAATGACGGTAAGGAATCTTCACTCTAGCAAAGGCTACTCTCAGACCTCATTGCATCTCAATTGATGACGTCTGTAAATGAATTCCCATCTCTCGTAGGACCACTACATCGTGCCAACTAACCAATAAAAGTATGTCGCAATTTTTTCCTACGTGTCAAATGCTAACGAAGCAAGGTGCAGGTACAGCAACCATTTCTGGGAGTAAAACGCACGAACCGTGGCGGGTATTGAAGTAAATGTATTTCTAGAAACCTCATATTTGATTCAAGCGGGAAATGAGTGGAATGGTGGCACGAGTACAGGTCGCTCTGTTTTTCTAAATGGACTAGTCTCAGGACAAAATTAGGCCTTACTATGAGGAGATTCGTCCAAAAACAAATATAATAATTAAGAGTCACGTGACAATTCTACGCGTATCACGTGTGCGATAACAGTGCGTGTTTTTCCCACAATTGCCAATCATCATAGTTTGGTATGACCATTGAATTGAACCCTCCATCATGTCCCAAGCCCAATCTGGCCTTAGCAGTCTCAAACGGAACTGGTCTGATGCGACTATAGCTCCAGCATCCTCATCCTCTCAGCTTATTGAAGACTGGGTAACTACACCTAAGAAACCAAAACTTACACCAGAGGAAGCTGAGAAAAGAAGAAAACGAATACTGGCTATAAAAGAGGCTTTGGCTCCGAAGTGTCCTACTCCTACTCGACATCAACCTTCGGTGCCGCAACCTTTGGTTCATTGTAGACCCGGGGTCTCCGGCCCTAATATAAGTCCAAGCGTTTCGTCGACGTCAAAACCCAACAAAATGGCAAAACTGTTCCTGAGTCAGGAGCAGACGCATATATTGGAGCTCGTCCGCGAGGGACATAGTGTCTTTTATACTGGTAGTGCTGGTTCGTCCTAAGATGCTCGTCTGTCGGTGCTGCACACGATCATGGTTGGATTCTAGGTACCGGAAAATCTGTGCTTTTGAAAGAAATTATTTCAACCTTGAGGAAGTCTCACTCAAAGAATCCTGATGCAGTCGCAATTACTGCATCTACGGGTCAGTTCCCCAACTTCAGCCCTTGGTATCAAAGGCTCATAGCACTAACTAGGTATTGCTGCATGCAATATCGGTGGCATCACGATACATTCATTTGCCGGAATCGGCCTAGGCGTTGAATCTTCCGAGAAGCTGGTGGATAGAGTCAAAAAGAACAAGAAAGCCTTAATGCGATGGTTGAAGACAAAAATTCTGATCATTGATGAAGGTTTGCCTTGTTATAGTTCCCTTGATTGATAGGTTAAAACTTTCTAAGTATCCATGGTGGATGGAGAGTTATTTGATAAGCTGGCTATGATTGGACGTACCATACGGAAGAAGCCCTCTGAGCCTTTTGGAGGTATCCAAGTGAGCCAAGGCATTTCAATTTGACTGACTGCTTCTAATTGGAAACCTAAATGTGTAGCTCATCGTTACCGGCGACTTCTTCCAACTTCCTCCCGTGAATAAGGTTGGGGCCCAAATGAAATTTGCATTCGAGGCCGAGGCCTGGGGCTCAGCAATCAAGAGGACATTCAACCTCACAAAAGTATTCCGACAAAAAGATCAAGGTATGGCCGCTGCAACGCGAGATTTGAGGAGACCTAATAATATGTATCTGAACAGAATTTGTTGGTATGCTCAATGAGATGCGCTTTGGGCGATTGAGTGCAAAATCAATCGCTAAATTCAAGAGCCTCTCTAGAGACATCGTTTATGAGGATGGGCTGGGTCCCACTGAGCTGTATGTTTGAGAAGTTCAACTAATCCTGCAACTGACATGTGATTAGCTTTCCTCGCCGCGAAGATGTTGATAAGTCTAACGGACAAAGGATGCAGCGATTGTTGACTGAAGAACTCAAATTCTTATCATCAGATGGCGGTACAATGACGGACCCAGACCAACGTACCAAGATGCTTTCCAACTTTATGGCGCCGAAAGAGCTTCGCCTACGTGTTGATGCGCAAGTAATGCTCATCAAAAATGTGGATGAGCAATTGGTCAATGGAACAATGGGGCGCGTAAAGCGATTCATTGATCCTGCCAGTTATACCACAGAAACGGGATACGACCTTGCTAATGGAATTGGAGCCACAGGCGCAATATCCAAGAAATCCAGCAACAGCGTTCGCTATCCTGAGGTAGAATTTTCCCTAGCAAATGGGGAAAGGAGAAATGTATTGGTTACCCCAGAAACATGGAAGGTTGAGCTTCCAAGTGGAGAAATTCAGGTTAGCAGGACCCAGGTGATTCTTTCGTGCTTTCGTTCCTTAGGTTATATCTGAACTGATAAGCTACCACGAAGTTTCCACTCATTCTTGCGTGGGCAATGAGTATCCACAAATCACAAGGCCAGACCTTGGATCGTGTCAAGGTTGACCTCAGCCGAGTGTTCGAGAAAGGTGCGTTGAGAGTGGCCTTATCGTTCGTATTCAAGTTCTTATCAGGTCAAGTTCCGTAGGTCAAGCTTATGTTGCGTTGTCCCGAGCGACCTCCCTTGAAGGATTGCAAGTTCTCAATTTTCAGGCAAGCAAGGTATAATTAGCCTTGTTCTCTACCGAAGTCATCATTAGCGTTAACGATGCTCCTAGGTTTCTGCTCATGACAAAGTTGCAAAATGGACCATGACGTTGGAGACAATCTCCGACGATTGAGTGGAACGTGTATGCAAGATGGATTATCACGACGCCAATTACGCATTTTCTACATGACTTCTGACCCAATTGCATTGTCTAGACTCATGGCATTGTCTTTCTATTATTGCATATGCTACTAGGAAATGGCCCGTCAGGCACGTAGATGTATCTCAAACCTTCTGTATGCAAGGCTGAAAAGGAAAAGTCTTTTCCGCAAATAGCACAAGGTAATTGGGCTCGGTCGTTTATTGTCCTGACCAAGACAAGAACAAAGGTCAAACAAAGGTTCCATACAATTTGTCGGCATGAGACAACGTTTTGAGAGCTAGTTGCCGCAGGCGTGAATACTAAATGTCAGTGTTCGCCGCTGGACTCCCTCTTATCAAGAGCAATTGGATCCCTGAGCAGATCTGGATCGGCCACCTTCACCTGCCATCTTTAAACTCTTTATCCACCAGTCCGACTAGCCTTGCGTTGCTCTTTCTATTCTTTTCCATCTTTGACGTGTCTAGTCTATCTTTATTCCTACTCAGTCGTGGCGGTACTGATTTCCCGCTGTAAGTTTTCTTTTCTTCCAAGGGATACCTATAATAAAGCAGTCTTCGCACTGAGTGACTCAGCTCACATCCTACCTCCGATTTCTTCCCTCCCCTTCACGCTTAGTTCCCGTCTTAGCATGCCCACAGTCTCTCGCGATCCCTCCTTTTCATGGGCTTTCCCTCTTGTCAATCACGATGCTACTGAAAAGTGAGACCCTCGTGGGAACTACACACCTGTCTTTAACAGTGATTATTACAGGACAGTCCATACTTCCAGCTCCCATACACCTCATTCAAAGCCTTTCGAGCGTCGCATCGTCAACCTTTGGAAGATGCTGACACGTTCCAGGAAACAAGATAGGGAGTCTATTTATGCGAAGGACTTTGTCTTTGTCACAGCAACCGTCCCCCACAAGCGGAGCATCAATGCGTCACAATCCAATTGTAGGTCGCTATCCCCTTCCTCTTCATATTCTCATGATTGAGGATTCAAAATCATGCGATTGTTGGGGTCTTCTCCACGAACACTCAATGGATATATATCAAAAGACCATATAACCTATCCTAGTTGATCTATCTAGTTACTGATGACTGCTCTGTTTGAATGTTACCATTCTGGATTGTTCTAATTTCTTCTGCTTACTGTAACCTGTCGCTTAATGTTTCCTTGGTCATCAACTTTTCTTGCAACTCCAATATTAGGGCAGTGTCCACGATGAAAGCTATCTAAGAGATACTTGTGAGTGAATTAAGACAAACTTTGATCACCAAGTCATTCTTGTCCTCATTC
>Ga0154007_1000120_pt1 | contig 10659 bp, 10 predicted proteins | sample TSNC091MetaG_FD_104676 | JGI IMG/M metagenome (GOLD analysis project Ga0154007, IMG submission 104676) | Attine ant fungus gardens microbial communities from North Carolina, USA - TSNC091 MetaG | ecosystem: Host-associated > Fungi > Mycelium > Unclassified | place: USA: Connecticut, Klassen Lab... | reverse complement strand
AGAATTATCGACTAGTAAAATAGGAATTTCTCCGGATGTAATGGATGTAGATAAGTCGGAAGGAGACAAAATTGGAGAAGGAGGTATAAGCTCAAGAAGAGCGATGAGACTGGGAGATGACGGGGGTGGGCGAATAGATTGGCTGAGCCTTGTTGCCATTACTATGCTTATTTGTACAGCTAACCTGGTATCGCAGAAGAGAGGAAACCTTGGATGACAGCGGATGGAAAGGGAAAAACAACGGCACGATGCTTATAAATAACTCAGCTACAGTCGTAGTCTAAATGCATGCGAATATCAGGTTAGAGCTCAATCTCGCCGGCGAGGACGAGTTGTTTTACTTTCTGCTGCTTGCTTTTTAGAAGGGCCCTATTCTTCAACACACAGTAGTCGCCAAACTCATTTTGAAGTTGCCAGGTTTCCCCTGGTAGCCAGAGTGTTCGGGTCAGGCGGGAAGAGAACCTCGGATCCAAGAATGGTTCACATATCGCCCGCTCCCAGATTCCGGAGTCAGCTACAAATCGAGGCTCCAAGGACGATTCAACAGGATGTAGGGGGTAGTCGAGGTCGATCAGATAGTCACAAGTTTCGGGTTGGACCTGTGTACGGTGCAACGTTAAATGTAATATACGCATATAGCCTGAAGTTACGCACATAACGAGAGGCATCTTCTTTGTTTAGGTCATTAACATCCGCTGGAACATAACTGGTCTCCGGTCTGGGCCACCAAGAAGCATTGAATGCATTGGAATTAGCGGCCTCGTTGAAATGCCGAGGCAATTGCCCGCGGAAATCACTCTTGATGAACTCAACTCGAATCCCTGTGGGTACCAGATAATGGCCGGTGAAGCGATGCCACTCTTTCCCAAGACAGAGAATGAGGTTGAAATGCTTTATAGGAGTGAGGTCTATGGGTGGCTTGTCATCTTCTTGAGTTTCGGGTGGGAAAACGGGAAGAAGGCCTGTACTGTTCAGAAGCTGGGGTAACTCAATCCCTCCGAATTTGGACAATACTGAGAGTGGAGCATGATAGTATACCCACTGTGCACGAATACGGCATAACGATAAGAACGCTGCTCCTACAATGAGAGATAGGGTGAAGTTACGGAATATTAAAGTTCGTGATGCCTAAGAAGGGTCAATAGATGGATCTAATGGATTAGCTTCACTCACCTGATAAGGAGACTTGGTAGCTTTGATGAATACAACTTCCATCCAACCCCGCATAAGATATAACGTCACAGCCGCATTAAAGCAAAGGAGAGGGTAAGCTGGGAACATGAACCGCTCTTCCTTGTGAGCTTGTGTGGTCAGGATGGCTAACCATAGATAGAAAGGTGCAAGACGGAGAGTGAGGAGGGTGAAAGGTGAGCTTTGTTCAGCAGTTGCGTTAGCGAAACCCAGGCGCTTGCGATCAATAATATAAGTGATGGACAATGCAGGTACCGAGAGCAGGGCGAGCGGGAGTAGATAATTGAAGTTGAGAAGCAGGTTGCTGATGTAAAAGTGCCAAGGGGACATTCCATAAAGATTGGGACCTCGTCCTACACCGCCAAAAACATTATACTTGACAATATTCCAGGGTACGATTGTCAGTTTACCATAAGCCACAGAGTCAATGCCAATTACGGGCACCTTACAACAAGTCAGAGGTAAGTTTGAGAGATAGCGGTGGTCAAACACATACGAAGATCAAACTTGCGGCTGCTGCAAATGTTAGAAATCTTGCCCATCGTTGTGTCAGCCATGAGCCCCTAGCTTGTGGCGCTACTCTATCACCGCCGTGCAAAAAGAGCTCTTCAAACACAAAAGGTATAGAGATAGCCAAGGCAAATGGCCACCCAACGATGGCACCAAGGGCGAAAAACAGAATGGCTCCGAGGGTACGTCTTCGATTACTCAGTGTTGCTGGCTCTAGAGCATAAGAAAATGCGAAGGCCGTCGTGTACATTGCAAACGAAGAAGGCAAGAAAGCTGAAGAGCCCTGTCAGCAATATGCAGAAACTGAATTGTAGAATTTTACATGTAGATGCATTCCACATCCCAGCGCTTGGAAGCATCATGAAGAAAAGATAACGGCCAACTCGCTCGTTGATTTTGGATACTACCGTGCGGTAGAATGTGCATTCGGCGACGGTAGAGATTCCCGCAAGGAACCAGCGAACAGCAAAAAATACAGGTCTCTAATAGTATTATGTACTATGAGCTCAAAATGGATGGATCCCGGGATATTTGATCATACCTTGTTGGGGCCCAAAAGTAAGCTGGCGAATTTTGCAGGTAAGAGATGGAAGAGGATATAGGCCCAGCTTCTGATGCCATACTGAGGAGTAACCTCCCAGGTCTGGAATCCGTATCCGCGATGAAGAAAATGAAGAGGCTCCCAAAAGTTGTAGACTATGGGGAAAGTCAGCTGAAAGTTAGTTGAGGCTCCAGAGGAATATGACATGACCTTCATCGCAATCGTCGATATTGGAATACATCGCCCCAAAAACACGTACTAGAAGCATGATACGAATGGCAACGGAGAAGCTCGGAGTCCATGGCCGACGCTGTGCCCTGGAACGAGTTCAAACATGCACCTCGGTGAGTCCCGAGGTTACGCACCTACGAAGTCGATCCTGGAGGATTCCTGTATGTCGTGGCTCTCGTTTGGATTCAGAGTGACGAAAGCGCAGTGTTTGGAAGTTGGATGCCATTTCAAAGGTTTGGGAAACCTTTGGAGAGAGTATGCAAATCTCACCGCAATGCTCACCTGGCACAAATGCGGAAGGTTAGTTACATAAGCAAGTTAAGCCGCCTAATGACGGAAATCAGAAATCCTGGAATATGCCGAGATGGCATCCCAGAAACGTGCAGATCTCAGGTACATTTACACTCAGTGGTTCCCAGTCTTGAAAGACTAGGCTGCATAAGCCAGCCAGGCTGCTATGACCTCACTGGGCCTATCAGAAGAAACCGACCGATTAAGGAGAATGCAGGTGAGTATGCTTGCTCGCGCAAACGAGCTTAAAACGCCAGATAGCCATTGGTGTATGAGATCTTAAAAGACGAGGAGAAGTTACGGTGGGATCGAGGCTGGATGCTCGGATACATGCGGCGAAGAGCCGGGAGTGGATGAACTAGCGGGGAAAGAAGAATCTGACGTAGAAAAGGACTTTTTTTGCGACCGTCTACTTGATTAGGAAGTAGGACTGCTTCTTTCAGAGGAGGGGAAACGTCTGTTTGTATCACCCACCCAATTGACGTTACTTGCTTCTTAATAACAACTCTCTTTCCCTTTCCTTCCCTCCTCTTCTTGTGTTTTCCATCATCCCCTCCCGCTCTCTTGCCTCCCCCATGGATGCTGTAAGTGTAACTGCAGACCACTTTATCTATGTTACTCAAGTCTACTTTTGTGGTGAGTACTGATAAATAAATTTTCTGGTCAGATTAACCTTACCAGTGATTCTTTCTTACCAGCAATGTGTAAGGCATCTCGCCTTTCTGTTCCTCTAGTGCTAACAGCTTTCTAGATGCTGTAGTCCTCTGGGACTGGCTCATCAGTCTTCCCAGGGAATATCGTTTCGTGAGTTTATGCGTTGTATTGGAAAATCAAAATTTTCTCACCACGAATGCGCGCAGATATGGAAGACACGCTGGACTCCTGTCAAAGTGGCTTACCTCTTTTGCAGGTGAGTCAATACGGTCCCTGTGTAACGCGTTTTTCCCGACAAGTCGACAGATATTGGGTCATTACAGTAATCCCATACATTCTGTACTGCTTCGTTGCCGATCACCCAAAGACAACCTGCGAGAGAATCTACAAAGTTCGTCCTCGATCTTTTTCTGGCGCATATACTCATACATGTCATAGATTCCAGTGGCACTTGCCATGTGGAATCAAGTGGGATCTGAATGTGTGTTAAACCTCTTATCATCTTTATATTTATATTTATATTAAATATCTGTCTCAGCTGTACTTCTCATCCGCACCTATGCCTTTTTCAGTCGCAATCTCTACGTCCTTTGGTTTTTACTTTCAGCTTTGGCTGGGGTAGTTGCCTATCAGCTTTACGTCGATACGACTCAGATGCTCCGTAAGGTTGTATCTCATCCAAGAAGCCATATCATATTGATTATACATAGTTCTTCCTTTCATTCGTCCACCCTTCGTAAGTAATGACAACTACGCGAATCCTGGGTTTTGAACTCTTTTTCAGGACAAGGGACCCTGTTTCCCCATGTCAAAGCCTCATTCGGCACAACTACTTGGTATGTGTCAAAATGTCTTCTTTTCTTTTGGAAGTCTAAACCGTCTTTAGGATTTTTTGTAAGCATCACATTTCATCCGTTGTTGGAACTTTTATAAATGATGCATAGATTGCACCGCTCCTTTTCGACACAGTCATTACTTTCATGACCGTCTGGAAGGCTTTTACCATCAAAAGGCGCAACGGTGGACCAAACAGCCGGTTGATTCAAACTTTTTTACGAGAGGGTAGGAGTCTTCCCCAAGTTCTTTCTCACCTGATTAATTGAGATTAATCAAAGGTGTTTTTTACTACATCCTGATTTCAATTGCAAACCTAGTAAGAGTAGCATCTAAATCAGTCTACATGATTTCTCAGCGTATATCACAGATCAATGGAGTTTTCTACCTCCAGTAAGACATTCCTATCGTATCTCAGCATTCAAACTGACCTGTCATATCAAAGACCTCGTCAGGTTATCTCTGCTATCAACATTCCGCTCAGTGTTATGTTGGGTCCTGTTCTAGCTTGTCGTCTGGTATGTAATATCGCTCAGCAAATGTTTTCAAACCTCTTAGCACATAGTAGATCCTAGATCTCAGAGAACGTGGTTCAGAGACAGTCGCTCATTCGGACGGCACAGGGATGGGAGCATTTACAACCAAGTCTGTTTCTCAGCAAGACTCCCCGTTCACCCCACCAAACCCACGAAACAAGAACATGAACGGTCGATATCGAAACCGAGGAACTAATAGTGCCATCAATACCAACGTTATGTTTACAACCCTAGGTACCATTCCTCCTGAAACAGAAGTCGATGTCGAACGTGATGGTATGGAGATGGAAGACATACACCTTGGCTTGAATCTTCATCTTGGCAACCTCAACACTGCTATCGGCGGCGAAGACGGTGAGCCAATCCCAGAAAATGAGAGTAACGGCGGAAGCCCAGCTCCTGCCTACAATTCGCTCGAGATTGGATACAGGGGTCCTGGAGGTATGAGCGTTGAAAGTGGAGTAGGCGGGATTAGAGTTAATGTTGAAAAGGCCACATCTGAAAGGTGACCATGAAGACATCATGTTTCCACCCAGGACATTTTCTCAGATATCAAATCCGAGCTGGTTCCGGCAAAACAGGATTTTTGATTTTCTTCCCTGGTAATGTGTTTTTGTGTAGCGCTATCCCTTTCGCTCTTTCGCTTTCCATGTCTTATATCGTTTTCGTCGCATTCTTACTCTACAAATTCCCTCCTTGACAAAGGATAAACCATAACTTTTCAGCACCATGTTCAAGTCAAGATTTTGCGTGTACATTGTAACTGCATTCATGCCAATCAAAGTTTTTCCAGAGTGTTTCCATTCCGTCTAGCCCGTGACTCTGAACGGGGGGCAGTCACATGGTGACTTCTATTTTGGGTCCTGAGCTTTTCTTCATTGCTACCATCACTATCTATTCACCGGATGCCATACCCTCTTATACTCCTCGACGTTCCTTCTGAGATTCTTCTCTACATTTGTAAATTTCTCTTACAATATCTGAGATTGCTAACTAGACCATTAGTATAGGCTCATATCTCGATTTGCCGGACTTGGCTGCTTTAGCTCAAGCAATCCCTTCCTTGAGAGCTATCACGACAGACCCAGTCCTTCACATACAACGACTGCGCGTTGTCTACCCATCTCGCATCGAACATTCTTTGTTTGGTACGAGTCCCTCTGGACACGGCTTTCGGCCCTCCATAGGAGACCTCGTTCAACGAGGAGTAATGCGTGGACTTAACATTGAACGACGCTGGAGATTGGGTGCTTATCTTTACTCGCATGACGTGAGTCATGGTTTTTTCCAGGTATATGGTCTTGAATCAAGTTACTCATACGTATAGTCAATCCTTCATTATGAACGAGGACGCACTCTGGCCAAGCGACATGTTAGCCGTTTGGTCTCTGTTCAGCTGAGGAAACGGAATCCATCTCCTGAGAGCGCGTATAGATCCCTTTATGAGGCTCTCATCTTTCCAGATATTGAATCGTCTTCGACCGGCATATCGAGGAAGCTTTTGCCTATTGTTCGGCGACTGAAATGGTGCCTCCGTCGTGACCAGTTGGCCAGAAACTTCAAGATAGGACCTTATGTCAACTTTAGTGACAGAACTGCCTTCTGGACTTGGCTGGAGGGCAAAGGCCGAGGTATTGTGCAGGATGGAGAAAGACTTAGGCTGGCAATATGTCCTGATCTGAAAAAAAACATCCGTTTCTACGAGTCGATTGGTGCTACCGTTGCCTAGACACTTGCGTCGCCGTTGGAAGCAGTCGTTGTACACTGATGGTCTCTCTGTATTGTTACGTATTCCTCTCTTCCTTCTTGTTGAAAGCATCTCAGACCTACACTGTTATCCTTCTCCACGATTGAGCCAGGTCAGCAGTCTATCGCAGGCTACGTTACAGGGCATTGCACTACCGCATTTTGGCCCCAAGATGCCGAAGAGGTCTGAGATCAATCTGAGATCCAGAAGACGAGACTAAGTATATTGTAAGGGAAATAACAAGTTGGAATCTTTGATAGGGGAACAGATGGTAATCATTGCAGATCTCATTGGACATGATAGCTGGTGGTTATGACCAGTATCAAGCAGTTGTTTACATGCGTCTGACAACTCTTAGACAGTATTCTCAAACATAAAAGTTGCATTACGCATCTAAGATCCAGAAGACGAAAATGGACCTTAGGGATACACAGTATACTACTTAAATTTAGATACGACATAAGTACGCGCATATTTACTGTAAATTCCAAGACTGTGGAACACTCGAGATATAAAGCGGATGTTGCGACGCAGAAAATAGACGACCCTTGACATACATCGATAAAAGCTCAGGCGATGCTCAGGCGATCAATAGATAAAAGGGAACAGTCTATATGGGACCCTCTCAGCCCAGTCTTTCCAGCCGACAAGTACAATGCCTTGTCCTCTTTTGACATACGTCTCAAGAGTCCAAACATGATGGCTGCAACTAATCCACAAAAACATTCCTAGGGATACTTTCACCACTAGAATTTTCAGCACGCCACTCTCCCTCAACCAAGAGCCCTGAGGCGACAAGTTCAATTGTAGTAATCTTTTGTCGTCAGTACAAAACTCACCTCCAACATCCCACAGACTGCAAGAAGAGCTCCAGTACATCCTGGATGGCGAACTACGCCATAAGGCCCCTATGTGACAAGCATATGGTTCTTTTTAATGCTCATCTCAAAGGTATACATTCTGCCCAAATGTCAGTAACACTCAGATCTTATGAGGCCTCCAACAGTTACCATGAATGCCCCAATGATAGATAAGAGTGGGGTATTGACGCTGTCCCACCGGAAAAAAATGAGACACGACAGCACCAAACGAGAATAGAATCGGTCAGGTGCATGTAAATCAATTATGACTGCTGTTTCAGCAAGAGAAATACAAACACAGACGTTCTAGAGATCAATGAACTAGTAGCTGTTAGAAATGCAAACTACGCTTCCATGACAGCAGCATGGAATTGACGTCACATTTTCATTCTTATATTGACACTATCATCATTCCATTTCACCTAATAATAGTGGCTGTAACGAGAGCCCTACTTATACTTCGAGTCTCCAGAATGTACCCTCAGTTCTCGTGCAACTTCGAGTGACTGAGTTATATTCTTTCAGTATTCTTTCAGTAGCTTCAACAATGGTTTGATATCTTGATAGCTCACTTTTATTGAGAGAAGAAAAGGACGTTGTCTGAGATGTTGTTGACTCTGCCCCTTTGTCTTTGGCGGGGGGTAGATCGTTGCAGTAAAATAAATTGCGCACAGGGGAAGAGAGGGAAAGAATGAAAGACTCGATTACATTGTAGTTACATTCCCATTTATATATGTAGATATTCGAGACACCGCTCCAACAACGTCTTGAAAAAAAAACTGGTTAGTCCCAGTGGTTGTACTGTAGGCATTGTGTATTTGGCCAATTTACCAGAAATTAGTCCCGATGTTGAGTGTGATAGCATCACTTGAAAATCCATGTATGAGTAAACTTCGAAGAAAAGCCAGCTTACTAACAAGTCTTCGGACTCTATCTGTTGAATGTCGCTCCTCCAGTCATCAATAGAGTATTCGTAACTATTCAGATAGATAAGCAAACTGAGATATTGATGATCACGTATCTAAAATTGATGGCATCAAAATGACGTAGGCTCATGAGACAGCCATCTCAGAATCAGTCACTCACTGCCAACAATCTGGAGGCGGTCACTAGTGAGAAGGTCAAGGGACACGGCCTTGGCAGGCTGGGAAGGTATCTGCTTTCCACTTTTGGGATTAGTGATGTCATACCCTGGATGCGAATCAGGCAACAGAATTCTTCATCAACACGTGCCAAGGTAGTACGTGGCAGCCGGGCACACATTGTTTGTATACGATGTCTATCACTCATATTCAATCGACCTCACAATTAGACAAGATTTTGTCTAGTTCAAAGGAGAAACTCAGTGTATGTGACTCTTGCTGCCTTCCGTGAATGCTCGAATCAACGAGTTTTGATAGGTCATTGACTTCCATGCTACATGGTCTGATATTCAGGACTTAGAACATTCAGATGTACTTATGTACTTTAGGTGTGGTCCCTGCCATATGATTGCCCCTGCATTTGAGGCGCTCTCTAAGAAATACACCAATGTTAACTTCCTCAAATGTGACGTGGATGCTGCACACGATGTTGCGGCTCGATACTCTATATCTGCTATGTGAACACCTTCAATGTTCACTTCTAATGCCTTCTCACTGTAATATAGGCCTACATTCGTTTTTCTCAAAGGTACCACAAAGGTAGATCAGGTGAAAGGTGCTGATCAAAAGTAAGGTGTTAACCCAGGTTCTTCTCGCCCACTACAATCTCATTTTCTTACTTTCAGTGCCGTCGAGAGAATGCTTCGGAAACATGCTAGCTCCTCTAATTCAGCGTTTTCTGGTAAGGGGCGGACCCTTAGTGGTGATCCAACTCCAGCAAGGGACGCTTCAGATGGTGTTGATCGGGCGAGAGCGGGAATATCAAATCTCGATCCCCAACTCAGAGTGTTTCTGGGCTTAATTGGTGCTTATTTCGTGTTTTGGTATTTGAGCTCGTGATGCAGAGTCAAGGTATCTATATATTTACATAGATGATGGTAACTTCCGAATCTGCCATCGGTTCGTCCGCAGAGACCGATCTAAATGCATTTAAACGGATCTCAAGTGATAACAAGTCTTTATATTAAGAATCTTCAACTATAGACAAGGCTTAGTGACCAATGAATGGGTTGTCAATGTGATATTTACCTTGTCCCCACCCCATTGAACTCCATGCCTGGCGAGCTGCTGCTTCTTTTGCCTGTTTCTGGTTCTTGCCTGTCCCTTCACCACGGGGTTCCCCATTCACTGAACGTCTCGTGAGTAGCCAACAAAGAGAAAAGGTTGCAGCTTACAACAACATTTAACATGCCATACAGGATTATGATGAGCGCCCTCGCTACGGGCAGGGTAAGTCACTGAATAGCCCCGCTGGTGAGCTGTCATGTTAAACTGAGCCAAGATTTGGTGACTGGTTTGAGTTGATGGCAGTGGGAATGGTTGTTGGCCTGAAGAGAAGTACGAAGGAGGCGGCGGCTGGGGAGGTGGGGCGGTTGGCGGAGGTGGGGGTTGCTGCCCCACCGAGTGTAATCTGGCTGGTGGTCGGTTTTGAGGTTGACCGACTGGTATGAGGGGGGCCTCAGATCCTGGATCAATCACTTGCGAGACCCATTCTTGAATACTGGCCATCCCGTGCAAGAGGAAAGCAGCCCCCATATACTTGCAGAAGAAATAAAACGCACCCTGTTGACTTGTCAGTACTATTGAGTGAATTTTTTGTGGGGATGTACCTCCTGTGTTTCTATGTATGCAGCATCCTGCGCCGGGCATCGAATCTTGTTTTTAAGACCGTACTGGACCAGAAGAATAGGGTAATCGGGAGTATTGACATCTCTCACACTCTTTTAAGTCAGACAAAGTTCAATTACAAGTATACAATGAAAAAGTTGGAAATATTTACATCGATTTGTTCTGCAGAGAGAACGGGATTTCTCTTCTTAAAATAGTGGAAAGTAATCGCTTGATCGATGACCCGTTTACCAAGCTGAGCCAACCGCCCTGCCTCGTTGAACTGTTCGGTTTCCGATGATCCGAGCATATCCTCATGATACACGAAGACGGATAGAACCAAGTCTTGATCAGTGATTTCTGGAAGGGGAGGAAGGGATGTGTCCATCATGTTGCGTAAGGTACTTCAATCGTTGGATGATCTCCAAAGGAAAAGTCAGAAGAAGAATCGAAGTCGGGTAGAGGAATATGCTTCTATCAGTGGTGTTGATACCCTTCTTCCACTTATGGATTT
>Ga0154007_1000111_pt1 | contig 11025 bp, 15 predicted proteins | sample TSNC091MetaG_FD_104676 | JGI IMG/M metagenome (GOLD analysis project Ga0154007, IMG submission 104676) | Attine ant fungus gardens microbial communities from North Carolina, USA - TSNC091 MetaG | ecosystem: Host-associated > Fungi > Mycelium > Unclassified | place: USA: Connecticut, Klassen Lab... | reverse complement strand
TTTTCTACTCCCGAATGCGAATGCTCAGCGACTGGAATACTGGAAGATTCCTCCAGATAACGTCACCTCGACCATCCTTTGCTCTTTCCCTCCCGAGGCTCGAGGGAGGTGGCATATATTTCATATATTATGCCGCGTAGACCCCAATCCGACATCGACTTTCCGTCATAGCTCGAAACCATCTCATGCCGATCCACATCATGCAATTACTGTCTTTACCCTCTCCGCCCACATCCCAAATGATAATTCCCGAGTGATTCAACTCCTTGGTAATAATCACCATCTTATTTTGTCCATCGCAGCTTTCTCGTTCAGCGTCTGGATAAATCAGTCACAATGATATAGCAAAGTTGCACGCTGTTGAGAAATCGGAGGACGAAAGGGAGAGAAGAGATTGCTACACTCAAAGTTATGATGAGAGACCTTGAAGGGAAACTTTCGATGATTCAGATAGTGATGATTCAGATGGCATGGACGACTTGTCGAAACCCATTGGCCAAGTGAGGATAAATCGGCGGACCCAAAACTTTGGGAACAGGAATCAATGCTTCCAGGATAAAGTGCATTCGAATCTACCATTCACCATTTACTCGTCGAAGAAGATATTCAACTTTCAAGGTGTGATGCTCAATGAAGAGAGAATTCTTGGTTTAGGGGTGCGTATATCTTTCGTGGGACATTTTCGTTTGCTGATCTAGACAGATCGATACTCATGAGTTGGTTACAAATTAGTATTAGAATAGTCTGCGCACATGCGTTGGACTCGTTCCAAGCCTTTTGGCATTATTATCTGCACAATGACCATGACATTGGTTCATTTGACGCTCCTTGTTCTGATTATGATACTCCCACCCCCTTTTACATAATTTCATTTTTCTCCTGTGCAGACCGTTACTTTTTCCTCCAATGACGAAAATACCCGGAGTCGGTGGTTATGCCTTTTGGAGTGTATTTCATCATCTATCGTCATTATTTGTTCCGCCCTCCTGTGCTTTTTTTATTCTTGGCCCGTGGTAGTGTGGTGGAAAAGTAATTTGATATCTGCATGCATTGAATCGGATCAGATATATATGTGTGCCTTTTTTGGTTTGTTCTTGGAGAGTATTAGGTTCTGGTGAGTCAGTGTTTTGGGTTATAGACCTCTCTGTATGTCTCTCTCCTGCTTTTTTTTGAAATTTCTGATTTTGATGACAATGATTTTTTAAATTTTTTCGTTTGTTATCATAAACCATTTCTTGTAAATTTTGGAATTGGAGGAACAATATACCAGGTGTGTATATCTTATTGGTGTGATAACAAATTGATGAGGTTTTCGTGATAATAAATAAGGAGTCAATGATGAGGAAAGGCAAAGGAAAATCCTGGGCAAGGCTCTGAATGAAAACTTTTTTCTCAAGGTACATATATGACTAATTCAGGGTGACAAAAGGAATATCTTTTTGTTTTACAGAGAAAAGAAAATGCTTTCTAAATAGGACAGCACCGACGTGATTCGAGTACTCAGATAGGATGTCACATGGTCTACAACTGGCCATGACCTCTGTAAGCTATCCATAAAGCCAATCCAATGATGCTTTGAGGATCACATTTCATCGCATCGTGGATCTCGAATCAGTTGCGATTTTATAGCAGTGGAAGGAGCAAATCGATCACAGAACTGCATCGATCAGATTTTGAGGACTTGAACGTTCTTGGGTACTGCAACAAGATTAATACGAAGACCACCACCGATAAGACCTTTTGAGGGCCTCCGTTTGATGTTGCTGAAGACGGAGGGAGCCCTCCCAAGTAAAAATTTCCAATAATGCACAAGTGTTATCGGGTCCCAACGCCTGTATGGCACCACTTTCACCATCATCCTCCAGTAGAGATCTTCTTGATCGTAGGCAGTTGTACACGGCCTCGAATATCTCTGCTCTACCGAGCCATGCATATGATGACACTCCATGCATTCCGATATAGATATTTACAATCGAGGAAGAAAACACTTGGCATGTCGTTGATCAATGGTCAATGCTTTGAGCCAAGAAACGGCTTGGTAAAGTGATCGACTTCAATGTACAGTCGTTGCAATGAGCTTAAATCTGTTCGGGAAAAGACATCATTAAAACAAAGACATGAGTATGACGGCAAAGGGATATCCCAGTAAAGAGCAGTAATACGGCTTAGCGATGGCATGAATTCGTTTACCAATATGCTGTCGATAGGTTTTGCCAATAGATTCTGTCGATACGCTGTCGATATGTTCTGTCGACCAAAGCGGTCGTAGACGGGCACCAGGCACTCCCCAGATCTCAAGGTTAGAAAATCGAATCGAGGAGAACAAAAATTGATTCCAATCCTCGTTGAGGCCTCCCCAATGAAAAATTTGGAGATTGAGACAAATTTTCGGGGTGCGACATGGGCTGAATATAACCTCGGGCGGAAAGATGCTGACTGCTGGAATGAGAGAATGAAACTCGATCAGATTAGGGCAGTGGAAGAGCAGATAGAGACGTTGGTCAATAGGGTCATTCCGTAAATGGAGGACAGTAAGTTGATGCACACCACGCGAGATTATCCCATTTTTTTCTGCAGTAGTGGAAGGAATCTACTCTGGGTATCTGAAGCATCAAACCAGGAAACGTCCTGTGATTCAGTGTACACACCCACAACTCTGTGAGGTTTGGCCGTTCTGTGGGCTGGAAGAAATAAGGTGCCAATCGATCTCATTGACGGCACATGGAGTCATCATCAGATAGTTGAATTCTGAAGGCTCGAATCTGCGCGCGGTGACGTTGAAAAATGAGCAGCAGGCTTTCGTGAGGTATCTTGTTCAAGTTCACTTCAACAGAGATGTACCCACTTCCTGCATTGGAAAACACGAGCGCAATCAAGAGAGGAGTTAGGTCCCGTCCCAGAAGGTATGTGATCCAGATGGAGCAGACCAGATTATGCTTCTCCAATGAGAACAAATAGGAGAAGCATCTGTATCTTAATCGAGCACAATTAAGGGTCTCGGAGATTCAGTTTGTAAGCTGAAAGCCGGAATATCTCGGTGGGGACCTCTGGGGAAGGTTTCGCATAGCTGACAAATGCTCATTGAGCTTGCATGAACACGTTTCTGTAAAAGGGCCATCTCCCCATCAATTTTTTCAGAGGCTTCTATAATAAGGTGGATTTCGTTTTGACTCATTGGGCAGTGGTAGTGAGGTCAAACTGTAACTGTGAGAACAAGTCATGTGTAAAAGAAAATCCTAAATTTGTAACGTGATGAGTCCACGGTACTATAACACAGTCCAAATTACAAAGAGAAACCTATCGAGAAACGTAAAAAACCCAGATCACTCGCAACTGATCCAGACATAAGAGAAGTGAGAGAAGGAGAAAAGAGAAAGCAGGAATAAAGGAGCAGCACTCAATGACTCCACGATAGCACATGTTAAGTGATGTTACTTGACACTCCAGGGCTGTCTGTAAGGAACAGGACAAAGTGTTTGATCACCATACGATCATCATTTTTGTAGATGAACCGACTGCAATCGTTTAGAATGTGAGCTCGGGTTTCTACCCTATTGTGGCCGCAAGGGCATGCATGATTGCTTTGAGGAAAGAACCTTTTCCTGAATTCCACGATCAATGTGGCTATTATGGCTCTAGCACAGAGCGAAACTCAAGGACCCAATATGTTTGAGCCATCCCCCTCCTTCAATGAATACACTTTTTTCGTGAATTCTAAGCTGTAAGAATTGGTAGCCTTTGTTGTGGCCACAATTGAAGGTGGTGATCCATTGATCAGCGCATGCCTTGCTTGATTTCTCCCTTATGGCATCTAATGACATGAATTGAGATGGGGTGCTGTGTTGGGGAATCAAGCCGACGCCGTGATCTGGTGGAAGCTTCTGGAATATTTCATTAGTATATAAGTTTGTAATTAGTTGTATCTACTCATTGGTTTGCAACGGAATACGCTTTATTCCAAGTCAAACCAACGTGCGACTAGGTTTCTGCGACATGCTGGGCACGATAGTGCTTTTAGTGTGGTCATCGACTTTGGCATGAAGATGCCATCTGGCTTTACTGGGGAGGTCCCAGAATTCTATTTTGTTGCTGCTGTTGTGGTTGAAAAAAAGGTCGGAAGAGGTGTGCAATGGTAACGAATTCACCCTGACCAGAGTGATGTGAGGGGTCGAGAGCCTTTTTCGCAGAGAAAAGGGAGTTTTGTGGTGACAGTGATGCAGTCAACATCAAGAGAGGCAATATAGCCAATAACCCTGTGTTTGGGACCGTGATATTCCCAAATGCAACTTAGGATGACTTGAATACCCTGAATTGGGCTAATGAGATTTCTTCTTTTGGCTTCTGATAGTGAGACCAAAGATAAGGGTGGGGTGTAGCACCTTGAGAATGACACTTCACCTGGACAGCAGGGATTCTAGGATGTGCTGTTTTGGAAGGGTGGCAATCCTAAGGTTGGATCTAAAAGATAACGTCGCTACATGCTACATACAAATGGTAAGTCTATAATCTACCGATCATCCAGAGTAAGCTTACCTCAGAGGTCACCTTGTAAGGTGCATGACTGAGGTATACAGATAGTGTAGCAGCAATATATAGTCCTAGTTGAAGGTCCAAAATAGAACAATAAGAGCATGGTCATCGTGTGTCAGTCCACCTCAATAACAGTGACAATAGGGTAATAGTTACTGTGCGTCATTCCACCTCAATAGGATCTTTCTGCGAGTTTCTTGAGGTGTAAGTTTAGAGGGATGAGGCCGGCTATAGCTTCAACGCCATGCGAGGGAGAGGACTCGAATGCGTCAGTGATCCGTAGTGCGGCTTTTCTTTGCATACGTGCTAGTGAAGCCAAGAGTTTTTGATGGGTGCTCTTTGCACAAACCGAGAATGGGATTCTTGATTTACAAACACGTCAAGTACACCACCAAACGACTATTAACTTATGTCATCGCTTTCGTCAGCTGATGTATCATGAGCGGATCTTCTCGAACAATTGCGATGATGACATTGCCACATATCTATATATATATACAGTGGTGATAGTGGTGCTGATTCAATCATACTTACATTTCATCGGTACTCCACAGGGTTTGAATCGCCACTTTCGCTTTTCTATCCTCGTTCTATCACTTACGCTTCAAAATGTCATATGAGGGAACATTAAACGCACTGAAAGATGAGGTCGATAGACTCAGAGTGGACTTGGCGAGTTTACAGGAGACATACGGCGCTAGAAACAGTGTCACAGTTGGAGATTATATCTTGATGCGGCTGGCCCAGCTGGGTGTTACGGTAATGTTGATCTATTCATCGATGTCCAGGTTGAAGAAGAGCATTTTAGAGGCTGAATGTCTATTCTAGAAAATGTTTGGCCTGCCGGGCGATTTCAATCTGGGTTTTCTGGATCTGATTGAAGACCACCATTCAATTGACTGGGTAGGCAACTGGTGAGCCGGTCAATGCTGAAGCTTGAGCTGCTATATTCTTATTGCTTTATAGCAACGAATTGAATGCGGCATATGCTGCTGATGGCTATGCCCGGGTGAAACAACGTTCCCTCGGCGTTGTTGTGACTACGTAGTTATCCATGTCTGCAATGAGTGCAATAGTCGTTCTAAGCATGCCTTAGGTTTGGTGTCGGTGAATTATCTGCAATGAATGGTATTGCAGGAGGTAAGATGGGATTTCCTACATTTCTCGAGCTTTTCCTGATAAATGTATCCAGCGTTTTCTGAAATGGTACCTGTTCTTCACATCGTTGGCACCCCTAGTACTGTTCAGCAGAGAAATCGATCCATACTTCATCACACACTCGGTGACGGCAGGTGCCTTTGCATTGTCTAGAACAATAACCAGTACTCACGATCTGCAGATATGACGCATATACGATCGCTTCTAGGCCATTCACTATCTCTCAAGTTGAAATTTCCAGCAAGAACGAGGCTGCTAGTCAGATTGATTATGCACTCTTAGAGTGTGTGACGAAGGTGCGATAATTGGTGTTTTTCTCCAATGAGGAACTGAATGCTCCGGTTTTTAGGCTAGGCCTGTTTACTTGGCGCTTCCGACAAACGTGGTGCATCAAAAAATATCTGGGGAACGCCTTGAGACCCCTTTGGCTCGTCAGCCCGCGATGAACGATCCACAAACAGAAAATTACGTACTCAACCTCATTTGGAAATGTGTTGAGGAGGCGGGAGGGAACGTGGTAGTCCTTGTTGATGCTTGTGTCATCCGATTCGACGTCCAAGAAGAAGTGAGGACGTTTTTAGAGAAAACTGGATTCCCTGTCTATTCGACACCCATGGGTAAGACTGCCATTGATGAGGATTATTGTCGGTATGGTGGAGTGAGCATTTCCCTCCTCTGGATAGGTTATATGCTAACGTTGGATTTCAGATTTATATCGGAAACATCACGCATCCTGTCATCAAGGAGCGCGTTGAGTCTGCGAATTTAATCATGTCCATTGGGTCTCTTCTGTCGGACTTCAATACTGGTAATTTTTCGTATAATATTCCCACTGAACGCCACATTGAGGTGAGTGTCGGATATCCGGGTCCTTGAAGAAGCTCATCGTCTGCACAGTTGCATTCCAATAATACACTCGTTAAGTATGGACTCTTTGAGGGGATCGGGATGAAGCAGCTGCTTCCAAAATTGACCGAGTGCCTGAAGGATTATCATCCTTATGCCAGCAGAATTCCTGTCGATCCTTTCAGCAGCATCAGCCCTAAAATTCAAGATAATGATGACTCGATTATTAGTCATCAATATCTATGGCCTCGGGTTGGGCAGTTCTTGGAGCCTGAGGATGTTATTGTCACGGAAACTGGCACTGCAAATTTTGGCATCCTTGATGTCCCGTTGCCTCATGGAGTCAAATTGATCAGCCAGATTCTTTGGGGAAGCATTGGTTGGTCAGTGGGTGCTACACTCGGGGCCGCATTTGCGGCTCGTGATGTTGGCAAGAAGCGAGTCATCTTGTTTGTCGGTGAGGGAAGCCTGTGCGTATCCAGGCCGCTGCCACGGAAGCTACTCACGTTGCCATAGACAATTGAGTGTGCAAGAACTGTCGCCCATGATGTGCCATGGGTTGAAGCCGATCATCTTCGTCATCAATAATGGAGGCTACACTATCGAGCGCTACATCCATGGAAAGAACAGGTATTTAATTGTTTTCATGGACTGTCCTTGGCTGTCCTTACCGACGAAAAACATAGAAAATACAACGACGTCAGCAACTGGAGATGGACCAAGATCCTGGATACGTTCGGAGGGGACATGGAGGGACAGCATGAATCGTACTCGGTCAGAACTCGGTCAGAACTTGACCAGCTTTTGAAGCTGCCTGCATTCGGAGCTGCAGACAAGATACAGTTGGTTGAGATAGTGATGCCTGCAGAGGATGCGCCGCAAGCGCTGGAACGGCAGGCAGAGTTGACTGGCAAGGACAATAGCTACTAAAAATGTAAATTAACGACGGAAGTAATTCACACGAACAAATATGAACTGGCACACGACGGTTCGCACCAAACACGAACTGACATACTGGATCACATGAACTGGCATAGGACGTTGCGGTTAGTTGGAACAAACACGAACTGGCACACGACGTTGCTGCTGGTTCGAGGCAAAAGCCAACTCAAGTCGATCTCAAGTCACGTTGGACATATCAGATATATCAGTGGAATCTCTTCCTTCAGTTCTGCTATCTTCTCAAGCGCATTTCATAAATTTCCAGATAACATGAATTTTGTCCCACCGCAGCAACCCATCGACTGGAATCACTCGCCCCAGGATATCACGCGTCTGACTCAAGAGTCTATTGACGCGGATCGTATACTTCTAGACAGCATCGCTGCTCTTGATCACAAGGACTGCAATTATGATTCTGTATCTACTGTTCCCTTGATCCTTTCCATCTTCGTTCTGACATCTTCATCAGGTTTTCGTAAGTCCACAGTCCCACGTTCATGGCCATCCATCACAACTTGCCCGTTAGACTGCCCTTGCACATGCAGAAACTAAATTAGACGCTGTTATTGAACCCCTGGCATTCTATCAGAACGTATCCACCTCAAAAGAACTGCGAGATGCATCCAATGAAGCAGAGGCGTGTGTGAGAAATTATGGCGTCGAGTCGTCAATGAGGCTCGATGTCTACGAGGCCAAGGTAGCTGCTAAGGAAAATTTAGAGAAGACTGGAGAGTGGGTTAAATTGAGTGCAGAACAGCAGAGACTAGTTGACAAGATGGTAGGTTGAACACAACTGGTCGACAGTCGAAATAACGCCAGCCTAGATTCTCGATGGCACTCGTGCTGGTCTAGCCCTCAATGAAACCGATCAGACAAAGTTGAAGGAACTCCAGAAGGATCTGTCCAAGGCTTGTCTTGACTTTGGCGTGCGTGTGATCCTCTCACATTTTGGAACTCTCATCATGAGTATGAACCATAGAAAAACTTCAACGAAGAAAACGTATGTCTTAATCATCCCCCTCTGCTTTGACCTCTCAATCGCTGTGCCTTTAGGGTATTATCACCTTTTCATTCGAAGAACTCAAGGGCGTTCCTTCTGATGTCGTTTCTGGGTATACCAAACGCACGGAAGATGGCAAGGATGTCTACGATGTCACTTACAAGACTCCTGATATCTTTCCACTTGTGAGTATGGTATCATCAATCAAGGCGTCAAATTAATACCTTTTTATGCAGTTTAAATATGCCGAGAGCCCAGTGGTTCGTCAACGCGCTGTTGAAGGGTTTGAATCTCGGCTTTCTATCAATGTGGATTTACTCGATAAGGTTCTCGAGCTTCGTCGTCAGATCGCCAAGCTCCTTGGGTACAACACTTGGGCTGATTATATCACTGAAATCAAGATGGTCAAGTCTGGGGCCGGTGTTAAACAAGTATGTTCTTCCATACCCGCGCTGCATGACCTTAGCTCTTCCTCTAGTTCCTGGATGACCTTGAGAGTAAACTTCGACCCGTAGGCAAGAAAGATCTCGCGACACTTCTCGCTATGAAGGAGAAAGAACACAAGGAAAAAGGATTCCCCTTTGACGGCAACTTCTACATCTGGGATTACCGCTATTACGATCGAAAATTTATCGAGGAGACTCTAAATCTCGATGATTCTCTCGTGAAAGAGTATTTCCCTGTATCCGTGGTAGTTCCTGCGATCTTACAAATCTACCAAGACCTGCTCGGCGTCAAGTTTGTTGAGATCGAGACATCAACATGGCATCCTGATGTTCAGAAATTCGCTGTTTGGGATAAGGATGCCAAAGATGAATCTGGATTTGTGGGTTATTGCTACCTTGACCTCTTCCCTCGCGGTATTCAGTGATTTACCAAGTCTTTGAGCTACACTAATGCATGATTTTTTCCATAGATTCCAAGTATTCTCATGCTGCAGTCTGGCCCCTCCTTCCAGGCTATGAACTCCCCTCTGGAAAACGCAGTTACCCGACTACCGCTATGGTAGCCAATCTTGCTAAACCAACACCTGAGAAACCTGCGCTTATGCGACATGACGACGTCGTGACGTTTTTCCACGAAATGGGGCATGTCTTCCATGGTCTGTTGTCCCGAACGCGATACTCACGATTCCATGGGACATCCGTTGCTCGCGATTTTGTTGAAGCTCCTTCTCAAATGCTGGAGAATTGGTGTTGGGAACCCGAGGTTTTGGAGAAGATGAGCTGTCATTATGAGAGGAAAGTGCCATTGGATAAGGAATTGATCGAGAAGATTATCAAGAGTCGGTATGTGAATGTGGGATTGTTTTATTTGAGGCAGTTGTTCTTTGCCAAGTATGATTATAAAGTGCACACTGACCAAGGTCAGTTTTTTTTTTACTTGGTCTTGCCTTTTTTTTTTTGTTCTGATGTGTTGATTTTGTCCAGAGAAAACTGATTATACGAGACTGTGGAATGACATGAGGGAGCAAATTTCCTTGGTCAAATATAAGATGGCCACGCCTGGCCAAGGTACCTTTAGCCATATCACAGGTGGATATGATGCTGGCTATTACGGGTATACCTATTCCCTCGTGTTTGCGGCAGATATGTATGGTGTGTGACCCGTTTCTTATCCAGATCACATCGCCTTGTTCATCATTGTGATGTGGTGTAGCCACGGTTTTCAAAGCAGATCCTCTTGATCCTGGTCGTGGAAATCTCTACCGAAAAGAGATTCTTCTTCCTGGTGGTAGTCGTGACGAAATGGATTCGCTCAAGGTTTCGTTTCTTTTTTTTGATACAAGATAGATAGATAGATTGATTTTTTTTTGCACTCTCTAGAAATTCCTTGGACGTCCACCTAACAATGATGCGTTCCTCACAGAGTTATTTGGAGATGCTCCTCCATCCAATCTTTAGTGATACCCAAAACTGCTGATGTGGCAAAAAAAAATACACACGTGTACTCTCTCTCTCAAAGAAAAATGTGATCGTTCCCCTCGAGAAAGACAATCGGCATGTGAAGTTTGTTGAATCTAAATGAGGCAAGGGAGGACTGAAGTATTGCTTTAATTGTCCAAAGAATACCGAAAACGAAGTGTCCCTTCATAAACCAGTCTATTGGTGAATCATACAGAGAGATGCAAGAGATGCAAATTGAGCAGAGCATCTAAGCGACTATTAAACATAACTCATAGTAGGCAACTTTGAATACAAGTAAAACCCAAAAAACACATAAAACCCCCACAAAATCAGTCAGTGACATGCACACCTTGCTTGACCAAACTCAGATTCGCAGAATCCAGACTACTGTTTCCTTCAACACTGGCATCCCCTTCCCCCTCTTCCCCCTCTTCTACAATCTCATCTTCCAAGTCATCGTCTCCAACAGTGGGTAGACCTCTATGCACAACAAGCTTGTCTTCTCTACTGCCAGGACCGCCATCTCTTCGACTGTCTTCCTTTTGCATTTCGTCACGCATCACCTGGACATCTTGATCCACCTTGGCTGCAACACGATCGATGCCTGCTTCAGATAGTTTGACATGTTGACGTTGACTGCTC
>Ga0154007_1000110_pt1 | contig 11026 bp, 11 predicted proteins | sample TSNC091MetaG_FD_104676 | JGI IMG/M metagenome (GOLD analysis project Ga0154007, IMG submission 104676) | Attine ant fungus gardens microbial communities from North Carolina, USA - TSNC091 MetaG | ecosystem: Host-associated > Fungi > Mycelium > Unclassified | place: USA: Connecticut, Klassen Lab... | reverse complement strand
TTCATACGAAATTATCCCTCAAAACATGCAATTCATACGAAAGCCCGTCGGATATCGGCTTTATCTACTTCCTATACCTCAAACATTAGACGGACATTCAACAACAAAACTGAGCATCCTGGTCGGGAAGGGTTCCATTGCCCTCCCCCCTCTGCAGGTCCAACCCATCCTTCAGGTTTCAGTTTCAACATGTGCAGAGGGACAAAAGATCTCGGAAACCTTTAATTGTACACCTCAAATTCCCGTCACCTTCAAATTGATACCACAACCAATTCCAGGACAGCCATTTCCTCGTCCGCGTCTTCAATCAGATCCTACCTCTGGCGGAACCGATGAATCCGATGGGGTCGTTTTATACGAAGCAGAAGTCACACGACAACACGGGAAATGGGTCGGTATCCAAGTTGCAAATGGCAATGGTGAAAGTTGGATAGTTGCAGAATTCAATCACAAGCAGACAACTACTAGTAGAATCTCGACATTGTGTACGTCTATTGGACTAGATTCAACTCGACAGTGTTTAATCGAATCGGGTGCCTATTACAGCACTTCTTTTTCAGAGCACGCTAGTAGAAATTGAACCTAAGAACTCTTTGCGTCTTGACGTATGGTTTCCGCGTCTTATATCTAATGCTTTGATTGTGTATCGCCTGACCCCACGACTTGAGGTTCCAGGCAGTTGTTCAGGTGAGACCTCCAGGTGAGGTCACTTGATTCGTCAACATATCCTGATTGATCAACAGATTCTCTCCTGGCACCACTCTTAACATACACTTCTAATGAGGTAGAAACACACTATCATTCCTTGGTTTCGGCGGACAACCGACCTTTATTATTGCATACTCACTTCCCCGCGCCATATCATGATCACCTCAGTGGTGACAGGAAGGGCGTGCATTTGACAATCTATTCTTCTGGAACGGCGAGCTGTATCAGTGGTCTCAAAGGATTAGAAATATCCATTGACTGGTATGCGACATTGGGACGATGTGCTTCACGATATTTGACGACCACTATTGCCTGGGCTGCTGGTGTTTCATCCCTGACTCTATTCTTAGGGCTAGGAAAATATGATCGAGGCGGTGCGTTATGCATGTTGCATGTTGAGCTCTCAACTCCTGATGGACTTCTGTTTGATACTGTCCTTCACAGGGCCAATGCCGTCTCTTGATCAATCAATGCGACGTTATAGTCAACTTTTGTGGCGTTCTTTCCTCCCCATGTCTTTGTTGGCTTCTTTCATGCCTTGGCCGATGAAATTATATTTGGGACTCGGCATTGCCGGCCCGTTCGCACCCCTGGCCCCACTGATCCTGCTTACCGCTTCGGGTTTAGTTATCGCGATATGGTGGATCTTGATGGGGTTCAAGTGGCTCCTGCGACCAGTTGGGAGAGTTTTTGTAGCAAGGTGGGGTGTGTGCCGATTTCATAGCCGGATTGATTCTGAAGATTTTGTACTTCATAGGAATCACGAAGGCTTGGGTATGGGACGATCCACTGCCTTCTCCATGGGCATCATCATTGTAGTGATATTTTTACTCGTTCCCTGGCAGGTGGCTTATTTGGGGTGCTGGATATACCAGTTCATGTCCTGTGCAGCGTCCAGCCCTGAGGTTATTGGCCGAAGAACTGTGGATGAGTACCCTCTTTCCGATCGCAGTAGCGATGACACAACCATTTGTGATTCTCGAACAGATGAGCAGGTACAGGACAAAACTTTGGTTCGGCTAGATAACTATCACCTCAGTTGTCATATTCTTCTACTCATGACTTGGTTGTTGCCTCTCGCGGCGCCGGTGCTAGCGGTTTGGGTTAGAACCACAATCACCGCCGGTTTGACCTCTCCCTTTGATGGAGACCATTTTTTCTTGAGTGTAGCACCGTTTCTGGTACTCGTGGATTTTTCATCGCGGGCAGATACACCTATCCTTGTGCGTCATAGGTGCGTCATATACGCCATCTGAAATTAAAAATCACTTCGCTCAGTATATAGGTTCGAGGACCGCATATCCACACGGTGGGCGCTTATTTCTGTGCCCATTACCTCCTTTTTTCTGGGGGGTACCCGTCCCTATCGAGTGTTTGATGCTGGGAAAATATCTATTGGACTTTTAGTTGCGGTGAGGATTGGACGTCGCTACTGGGGAGGTTCTTCTTGGGGACGGGTATGGAGGAGTTCGTAAACTTGTCCATTCTCTACTTATGTTTATCTCTATGCATCACTTCTTCGTGAGATCCACTGCCGTTTGGTCCGTGCATAATTTTTCTTGTCACACATTTCATCAACCCCTTGATGTACAGAGAGACCCTGATTAAATTCAATATCCCCTTGTCAAGTATGCTCGGAGTATCTAACTGGAGACTAACAAAGCTTCCAGTCAATAGTATAACTCCACGACAAGTCCAAATAGGTGAGAGTTATTGTCTCTCGATCATGTTCAGAAATCAATTGTTTGATGACCCTCAAAAGCACATGAGGATGGGGAGGCATCAGATTCAGAGGCTGTTTCTACTTGATTCCAGTATCCATTGCCATCTTTGCACCGTGTGTACCTCGTGTATCATACGGGGGTTTTAAAGATTAGAGGGGTCTGAAAATTTGCCTTAAGTCGCACTGAAAGTCATTTCTCTGCGTCTGCCATGGTGAATGGAGATGTAGGGTGTTGGTGACCATAAGAATTTGACCAGAATTTATCATTGACACTGATACCAGTTGTTGAAGGTATGGTCGCGAGTTCGTCTACCATGGGAAATGTGATTACCATTTATGGTCGCCATCCGCATGGTGATGTTGGCACATTAAGTGTGACTTGCTTCTCCTAAAATATCCATGGGTCATAGGGGTCCACCTGAGGGATCAGCCAAAAAATCATCTCGTGGCATTCCAAAGAAGATTTTATATTCGTTGGCATGGATCTGTGTCTGATCTATCTCATATGTCAACAATTGTCTCTCTTCAAGACTTTTCGGTCTCAAGGAACAAGCGGATCCTTGTGATCTATATAAATGGAAATTACCCACGCGGAAGCACCTCGAGTAACATAACCCTGGCTTAGTTTAAACTCCGCCACTTACTCTCTTGATACTCTCTGCCTCAGAACGCCTGGAATTGGTGCTTAGTCTGCTCAAAAAAATAACATCTGTATTCATCGACATGCAAGGCAGTGCCTCTGCCTCTTCTCCTAGAGGAACTCCCTCTCGGAGGGGAAAGTCGCCTCGTTTTTCCTCCGATAGTTCCTCACATGCTAGTACAAGCCATCTAGGCCATTATCCTGCCAACTCCGCCACAGTGTTTGCTTCCTCACTCGATATTCGCGTTGAGGGTGCAGTTCCAATTAAAGATGACACCTCCGAAGATACAACGTTCAAGCCTTCTCGGCTTGCTGCTGCCTCTGATTCCGACAAGCGTGCTCCTCGGAAATCAAAGATGGACGCCTTGGCCGCCCTGAATAATCAGACATGGGGGTCTTCCACAGCCCCAGATGACGATGAGTCTACTACCAATTTAACTGCTAGATATCGCAGTGCTCCTGCTATTCCTGTTTCTCCAGCTTTGAATATGACCTCCGTCAAAACTTCCACCCCTTGCCACCAAAGGAGCGTCCGGCCACCCCCTCGTCCTTTTGGCCTCAAGGACTGTCCAGAATACTATCCTACTGCTGAACAGTTCACTGATCCCATGGAATATATCAAGTCAATAGCTGATGAAGCAAAGGAATATGGGATTTGTAAAATTGTGCCACCATCGGATTGGAAGATGCCATTTGTGACAGACACAGAAGTATGTAACAGGACGTTTTATTAGCAACATCCCATTTAATAATCCCACGTTGATAGAATTTCCGCTTCAAGACCCGCCTGCAGCGTCTGAATTCAATCGAGGCATCTTCTCGGGCAAAATTAAATTTTCTAGAACAACTGTATCAATACCATCAACAACAAGGGAATCCCCGTATTTCTGTACCCACCATAAATCACAAGCCCCTGGACCTGTGGCTCCTCCGAAAAGAGGTCAACAAGTTGGGTGGCTATGAGGTCGTATGTGTACTCTTGTGTATGCAATGCGATCAAAAAGGAACTAAATCCCACGTCTTCAGGTCACCACGAACCGAAAATGGTCTGACTTGGGAAGGATGCTTGGGTATCGAGGGATACCTGGGCTTTCAACCCAAATCAAGAATTCATATGCTCGTGTCATCCTCCCTTATGAACAATTTTGCGAAAGAAACAAAGTTTCGCCGACGATGTCTCCGATCAATCCACGTGATACCAATGTCAAAGTTGAAGGTAAGTAGTATTTAAGTAGTACAGCGATATTTCTGAAGCTCATACCTATGATAGGTGATGCAAGTGTACCTTCAAGTCCACTGACTTCTACTTCGAGTCCGCTTTCTGAGCCTCCAGATGAGTCGGAAAATAGGGACACAAATAAGTCCGTTTCAAAGACCCGCCGTGCTACAAGAGCAAGTCTGACAGAAAATCCCAGCGGTGATTTTGACTCGAATTCTTGTGGATGAAAAAGCTCATTACTTCCTTTAGCTAAAAAACCATCTGTTCTTTCTCAACCTGTTGTACCACCACCTGTTTTCTATGATAAAAGTGGTGCCGTGAAAGGAACCTCAGAGGTAAGTAGCATCTTGTAGTAACAATAATATGCTCCTGATACTGGCATATAGCAAAGCTGTGAGATATGCCACAAGGCAAATCGTGCTGATAAGATGTTGCTTTGTGATGAGTGTGACTGTGGTACGCTTGTCTACTTCTCTGTTTGCGTTGATCTTATGTGTGCTCATGTCCTCAAGGTTTTCACATGGACTGTCTGGATCCACCTATCGCGACTGTCCCTGCCGACAACTGGTTTTGCTATAATTGCCTGTCTTCCAGTGGCGGTGATTTTGGTTTCGATGAAGGCGAAGAGCACAGTCTATCCAGTTTTCAAGCTCGGGATCTTGAGTTCAGGCGCATTTGGTTTGGGAAATACCTTGCCGATCCCGAAAAGCAAAAGGACCTCCCAAAGTACATGTGTAATGAAATAGATGGGGTCAAGTATAATGAGTACGATGTAGAAGAAGAATTCTGGCGTCTAGTTCAGTCTCAGCAAGAGACAGTTGAAATTGAATACGGGGCTGATATACACTCTGCCACACACGGGAGGTTAGTTTGAGCAGCGTTCGCGATCTTGTGATCCTATTCATTTTTGTTAGTGCTATGCCTACTCTCGAAACACATCCTCTTGAGCCATACTCGAGTCATCCATGGAATCTCAACAACATCCCGATTTTGTCAGAGTCTTTGCTTCGCTACATCAAGTCGGAGATTTCTGGGATGACTGTGCCTTGGACATATGTTGGGATGGTGTTTTCTACTTTTTGTTGGCATAACGAGGTGAACTCAAGCTTGCCTGTTACATACTCTGGGGCTTACTGGTTGTTGTATAGGACCATTACACCTACAGCATCAATTATAGTGGGTTTCTTTGGTATATGATAATCGCAAACACGATTTCTGATGTTATCCTAGTGCATTGGGGAGAGACCAAGACCTGGTATGGTATTCCTGGTCAAGATGCTGAATTGTTCGAAGCAGCTATTAAAGGCGAGGCTCCTGACTTGTTCCAAGTGCAGCCCGATCTGCTGTTTCAGCTGGTCACTCTCATGAATCCCAGACGGTTGATTGAAGCCGGTGTTCGTGTCTATGCTTGCAACCAAAGGGCTGGAGAATTTGTCATAACCTTCCCCAAAGCTTATCATGCAGGGTTTAATCATGGTGTTCGTTCTAGGCTCATGTCTAATCCTGTTCACTCACAATGTTTTTTTCCAGCTGAACTTCAATGAAGCGGTCAATTTCGCCTTGCCAGATTGGCTTCCTTTTGGTCTCGCTTGTGTCGAGCGTTATCGGGAACACAGAAAGTTACCTGTGTTCTCTCATGATGAACTCGTGCTTACCATAGCACAACATTCCACAGGGATCAAGACTGCGATGTGGTAAGTTTGTTCGAATGCAACTTCCTCATAATTTATAATCTCCTTAGGTTACGGGATAGCGTCCAGGAAGTGACTGGACGTGAACTTGCAGAGCGAAAGAAGGCTCGTGAATGTGGTCTTTCCGAACACGTTTCAGACGCAGACCACCCTGAAGATCAGTACCAGTGCAAAATCTGCAAAGCATTCTGTTATCTTTCACATGCTATATGCAGTTGCGGTATTGAAGTTGTCTGTGTTGATCATGTTGATCTCCTCTGCAACAAAAGTCACCTTCCGAATCATACAAGTCTTCGCAAGCGAATTGAGGATGATCGTCTCCAAAAAATACTGGATAAAACCATCCAGACAGCAGCTATCCCTAGTCAATGGAACGCAAAATTGAACCGCATCCTTGCGGAAAGTTCTCGACCACAATTGCGCCAACTTCGTGCTATCCTTGCCGAGGGTGATCGTATCAATCATCCACTAGCTGGTATGCCTGATCTTCGGAAATGCGTCGCTCGAGCCAACGACTGGGTTGATTTTGCCAATCAATTCCTCATCCGTAAACAAAGTAGAAAGCGTTCCCGAAAATTGCGCGGGCGGAATGATTCTATGATTAATAGCGATGACCCAGGCGATCGACCCGATCGGAGCCTGTCAGAGCTGTACGACCACCTGAAGCAGGTCGAAAGCCTCGGATTTGACTGCGCTGAAATTGGGCACCTGCAGAATCTTGCCACACGAGTCGAAAATATCAAAGACAGGGCAGGTAAACTTTTGAAAAGGATAGCTATTGAAGGCGAAGATGGCAAGAAATCTTATCTCAATGAATGCAACCGCTTGCTGTTGGATGGTTCTTCGTTGAATGTCATGCTGGAAGAACTGAACGAGGTAGATCGAATCGTCGAAAGGGACGCATTGTTGAGGGAGTTGAGCCAAAATTCAGATGGACAGGATACGGTAGTCCCACTCCAGCAGATTCGTACTTTCTTGGGCAGAGCCAAAGCATGTGGATTGCCGCCAGACAACGAGTACCTCAATTTACTCGAAGCACGTGAAACTGAGGGTGGTTGCTGGGAACATAGGGCCCAGGAATTATGCAAGAAAGCTGTTAAAACCATTGCTGAGTTGGAGGTGTTTGCAGAATTAGATTCATCGGTCTCCATAGATCCCGTCCTCCAAAACCAGCTCGACGGTCATTTGGCAAAAGCCAAAGATTTCGAGAAACAGGCTTCCTCGTGGATGAAACCAGAACCTGGGGCAGCCAAACCACACCTACAGACAGTTATCCAGCTCATTACCCGAGCCCAGGCTAACTACAACATCGAGTCAGTGACCTGCCTCAAAGGAACCGCAGATGTTGCCTCGGATTTTGAGAGTCGATGCGAGAAAATTATGAAAGGACAGCTTATCGATGAAGCTGCTGAAGATAACTTCCTCGAGTCTGTCAACCACTGGTGCGATTACGCAAAGCAGTATCTAACGATATTTTGCCTGCCTTTCTTTGATAAGGTCATAGTACAGCTCCAAGATCATTTTGCTTGGGTGCGAGAGCTCCCATGGCACTGCGATCGACATGGCACTTCGCACGGCCTGCAGGTCCTCAATGATGTCATCGACTGTACGAAACCCGAAGAAGACTCGCCCCCAAACGACGAATTCCTCACATGTATTTGTAACAATGCAGTGAATCCTCCACCTCACGGTGAAACCTCCGATGCTGTGCAATGCGACCATTGTGGGGCCAGATTTCACGGTGACTGTGCCAAGAATGGTGGATCCTGTCCATTCTGTGACCACCATCATTGGAATGGCGCTATACCCAAAGAGCGAGGCTGGCACTTTTGTTTCCTACCTGCCCTATTGGCAAAGGCTCCCGAGATTAGTAGAATCTACGCAAAAGAATACACCCAACTGGAAGTCATCGTGCATCGCGTTGACCGTCTCTCAGTGTCTATTGGACATTTCCTTGCCTTTACATCACAGCCATCGAACCAACGACTGGAGTACATTTCTAATGTCCGTCACTACATGCGTAAACTTTATAAAATACAGTTTGCTGTTTCTCCCAATCCTGATGTATCTTTCGGCCTCGACCTTGCGGGACTTCACCGAATACTAGCTGGTCGACCCCTTGCTAATGGAAATGGGTTATCTTCCATGGGACTGAACAAGCGAACTCGACGACCAAAGTTTACATTTGTGCTAGATCTTGATTCCGATTGGACCGACTCAACCCGTTGTTTTTGTCGTGGTTCACACTCCGCCCACTATCTGCTAAATAGTCCCGCTATCACCTGTGGAAGCTGTAAACGACGTTACCATACGAATTGTGTCTTCTATCCTCCCTCTTCAAGTCCTCGGCCATATTTGTGTCCTCTTTGCTGTCTACGCAAGAATAGAAGCTATGAATTCTCAGATGTTCGAGTCCGGCTAGCAGGTAGGCTCTGACCTCTCGACCGAATTAGTTTGTCTGACCATTTCATTTCTTAGATTCATCACTGGAATCTGACGTCTATGTGAATATTCCGGAAATGATCACTACTCATAGTAAAGAGATGATTTTCACCAAAATGCCTGGCCCAACAAAACAAACACTGTTTGTGAATCTTGTTGAATTTACACCCGGGACAGACGACACACTTTCGTCAGTCGATTCACACTTACGAACATACAATCAGGCACCATCACCACCTTTGCCCTCCGATGGAAGCGGTTCTCATTGTGGACCTTCTCCGACTGTTTACACCCCTCCAACGGTAATCCATCCTCCTCCACCCCCTTGGTCTAGGTGGGCAACGCCCACTCTGCCTCTCCCTACTAACCATCGTCGGCACCATGAAGATGCTGTTCGACCCCTTAATCAACCTCCCTTCCACCATACTCACGTCTCTCGCAAACGAAAGCACGAAGACATTATATTACAACCGTCGATTGACGAGTCATCCCATGTCTCCGCCTCTACTTCTTTACAGCCTCCATCCAAACGTCGAGGAGGTCCTGCTTCAGGGTCTGTAACACCGATTTCTCCACCTTCACGCCCTTTACCCCCAGTTTCCCCCTCACCACATCCAAATCAGACTCTATCGCCATCGTTGCGTAAGCTTATGGCTGACTCCACTCCAGATGTCTCAGCACCATCACCCAGAGCACCTTTTAATATACCTCCAATTCGTCAGAATGGGAATGATAGTCGTTCCCCCACCCTGCCTAGTGTCAAGTCTCTCATGTCGGGTATGCCCTCTTAGTGGTCCTTTTTGCATGTACATTGCTTTGTGTTTTCACTTGCCAATGATATTATACTTGTTCAATTGTTCTCTTGTGTATATTATTACAGGAACATACTCATATATTTCATGTCATTGGCTAGGTAACAATAATAATTCAAGAAAACAATATTTACAACAATTCTACCAATTCTACTGAATAATCTAAAGTTCTTGGAATTCTGGAAACAGATATCAGAGTACACAGCACCACAATAATCTCGAGATGTTGGATGTCACTTCTTCGGGACCATGAATTTGAATGTCGTGTACGTCCCTACAACTGCAAAGGCAGCGAGGCAACCCACGATTGAAAGGAACCAGGCATATCCCTGTTTCGCTAAGCGATATACAAGGCGAAAACTGATATGGACTTACGGGAACATTTTCCCCGGGAACGTGAACGTTCATCCCCCAGAGACCTGCCATAATAATTGATGTGCATCTCAGACTATGGATTAAGCTTACCAGTGATCAAATTCATAGGGATAAGTACCGTACCCAAAGCCGTTAATTTGGAAAGGACATCGTTAATTTGGTTATTGGCATCTGTCATCTCGATGGATATTTGAGCGAGGTAATTGGAGTGTGATCGGGATAATATCTTCTCATAATGATTTAAATTTTGTGTCATCGTAATCAGGTGATCTTGAATATCTGACAGATAGAGACCCTGTCAAACGTATTGACAATATCAGTGGACGGACACATGAAGGTAGACTCACGATATCGGAAGTAGGTGCTACTCTCCAATTCTCGTTGCAGCGTTTGGCAAGACCTTTTACAACGTCCGCTTTATTACCCATGAGTCTCAGAAGGCCCATAACCTTCTTTCTACAAGTTCCGATCCTTCGTAGCATGTCGCTTTGCTCTACTTCCCTGAGAATCAGAACCAACTCGTCAATACTGTCGACTTCATACTCAATGCCCTGGATCAGAGGACCAAAAGCGTCCGTTATGTCGTCAATGAGTGCATATGAGATCCAATCAGAGGTCACATTGATGTAATCTTTGAGCTGTTTGATACGTCGACGAACATTTTGTGGATGTGGTGTGGGCATGAAATGGAACTGACAAGTACAAATGAAACATGAGGACGACAGGAGACTTGAACGGTTTGGAAGGACTGATATCAAAAACTCACTGAAAGTATGCCCTCCCTGAATACGATGATGTACATGTTCAGAGGCTCAAGGTGAGTGGGACTATATGGATCCTGATCGAAGCTACGGAAGCACACAAAGTAGTAGTTGCGAAACAACTCTATCTTTTCCCGTGTTTCTTCCATGAGTATATCTTCCGTGGTCAAAGGATGTATAGAGAACACCTGAAAAGGTCAATATGACTATGAGGTTATAACCTTGAACTACTTTACTTTGCTTAACATCTTCATTTCTTCATCCGTAGGGTTTAGAATGTCAAGCCACCACGTATTATTATCACTGTCACTACTACCAGCTGGCGGGGATGTGACACCAGAAAAGAGCTGCTCGAAGGTTTGACCGTCAGCAGGAAGTTCACCCAAGCTACGTGCATGAATAGCAGAAGGAAGAGCATTGGAATAAAATGAAAATCGGTATGGACGATCATGACCCATGTTGAGGATTCCAGTAGGAGCCAGGCCAGGACCAGAAGTTCCAGAGAAATTTACATTATCGTAGGAAGCTACGGGGTTTTTAGATCATAAAAACTGGGACATGAAAGACTTACTAGTAGAATTCTCAAAAAGTGCTATCTTTCCTCCAATTCCTTTCATGAAGTGTCAGAGTTTTGCGATGAGCTCAACAGTGGTCA
>Ga0154007_1000108_pt1 | contig 11091 bp, 14 predicted proteins | sample TSNC091MetaG_FD_104676 | JGI IMG/M metagenome (GOLD analysis project Ga0154007, IMG submission 104676) | Attine ant fungus gardens microbial communities from North Carolina, USA - TSNC091 MetaG | ecosystem: Host-associated > Fungi > Mycelium > Unclassified | place: USA: Connecticut, Klassen Lab... | reverse complement strand
GACTGGGCACAAGACTCCAGGAGAATCCTCAGTTGTATTACAGTCTGTGGTTATGATACAACTCACCTCCAGGAGAATCCTCAGAGATTAGGATGAGGCTCCTGGAGGGATGTTCTATACTATATACTAGTTCTGCATTCAAGGTCTCTATGATCGGAGCTAAACTAGTGTGTTTAAGTATTACTAGTAAACAGGCTAGGGTAGCTCCGGAGTGTTGTTATGCTGTTTAGGGGTGGAGATGGAGGTGTCCCCTTACATTCACCCCCCCTTCAAGATTGCTACGTCTCGGAGCAATGGACTCAGAATGAAAAATGCTGTCGAACTCCATGCGTCAGATGTGTCTCGGAGCCCCAGGGTGTTTGCGATGGAACTCCACTGTCAGTTCTGGAGCGGAGACTTCGGAGGCGAACTCCCAGGAATTATGTTCGCGGTCATATCCTTTCCACTTGATGAGGTACTGGAATCTTCTCCGGTGCCAACGACTGTCGAGGATCTCTTCTACTTCCCACTCCGCTTCTCCGTCGATGACTATGGGCAGTGGGTGGTCCTCCATCTTCCGGCCTGTAATCGGGTCGTCTGGGGCTGGAGTGAGCTTCACCACATTGAACACCGGATGGAGTTGCTTCATTCGGTGTGGCAGCTTTAAGCAATAGGCCATAGGTCCGATCCACCGTTCCACTATAAAGGGGCCAAGCCATCGATGTGAGAGTTTCTGTGAGGGGCGCATAGTCCGGATGTCTGACGCGTCAAGGAAGACTTTGTCACTGGGCTTGAACACCGGAGCCGGAGTTCTTCGTCGGTCATAGTATCTTTTCATGTCGTCCTGGGCCTTGTGGATCGCAGACTTCACTTCTTCTATTGCCGTCCTCATCCTTTTCATGAATTCATTGACCGTCTCCAGACCGGAGGAGTTCTGTCAGGGTTCGAAGCCCATGCGAGGAAGTCTTCCGGTGTCGAGCAGGAACAGAGTTTGTTGGGTAGTGGAGTGGACATGATTGTTGTGCTGGAACTCCACCATGGGTAAAAGATCGTACCAGTCGTCTTGCTGCTCGTTCACAAAGAGCTGGAGGTACTGGTCTAACTCCTGGTTGACACGCTCCATTTGTCCATCAGTTTGAGGGTGCCAGGCAGTAGAAGATGCCAACTTTATTCCTAGTAGACGGTAAAGTTCTCTGGTAAAACGAGCTACGAACTAAGGTCCATGGTTCAAGATTATATACTTCGGAAGGCCATGGAGCTTCCAGACTTGATGTAGGAATAGCCTGGCTGCTCCTTCCGCTATCACCATCGTGTGCGTCGGAATGAAGTATGCTCGTTTCGACACTGAGTCCACCACTATCATTACTGCGTCGTGTCCGGAAGAGAGGGGGAGTTCCACAATGAAGTCCACACTGAGCGTGTCCCATCACAAGTCTGGGATCTGGAGGGGGTGCAGTTCGCCTACCAGAGCCTGCCTTATCGGTTTCGTCCTAAGGCAGAGGTCACAGGTGTTGACGTATTGTCCGATGTACCTAGACATTTGGGGCCACCAGTAGTTCCTAGACACTAACTCCAGCGTTTTCCAGCGTCCGGGGTGTCTAGCGACCTTTGTGTCATGGCACAGCGAGACCACTCGCCTCCGTAAGTCCGGGTTCCAAGGAACGTAGATCTTGCCTCTAAACCGAAGTACTCCTTCGTCTTCCGACCATTCCGCAGAGCGGACTGTCTTACTCGATGCTTGCTGGAGTTCCCTCGCTGCCTTTGCCACCGGTTCTTCCTGGTCGCCCTTCTGGTTCCCTTGATGAATTTCTCTAAGAATATCCTTCTCCTGTCCTTCCAGTTGAACTCCTTCGAGAGCTTAGATTGCCAAGAGCTCCGGTCGTAGGAGGATCACGTCTTCATTGTCAGAAGCTCCGTTGCCATGGTCCGGTCTCCACGATAATGCATCTGGCTTCCCCATGGAACGTCCTAGGCAATGGATCAACTTAAAGTTGAAGCGGGCTAAGTACAGGGACCAACAAGCCTGGCGACGGTTGAGTTTCTTAGCCGTCATGAAGTACTCCAGATTCTTGTGGTCCATCCAGATCTCTACCGGGTGCTGGGCTCCTTCCAGGAAATGCCTCCACTCTTCCAGTGCACAGATGATAGTGAGCATCTCCTTGTTATGGATTTTGTAATTCCGTTCCACCGGAGACAGGGATTTGTTGTAGAAGGCCACTGGGTGCCATTTCTCCTCTCCCAGTAGTTGCTGAGAGAGAATGGCTCCAGAGGCGAAGTCGGAGCTATCAGCCTCGATGCAGAATGGTCCCGAGTCCTGGGGTGATACCAGGACTGGAGCAGTGGTTACCGCCATCTTGAGACATTCGAAAGCTTCCCGTTCCTTGGCATCCCAGTTCCAGACCTTATTGGAATGAGTGAGGTCAAAGAGGGGTCTGGCAATGGTTGAGAAATCCTGGATGAAGTGACAGTAGAAGTTAACAAAGCCGATGAAAGCCTACACGTCAGTCCGGTTCTCCAGGGTAGGCCAATCGCGGACTCCAGCGACTTTTACGGGGTCCATCTCGACCTTGTTCTCTGAGATGACCAGTCCGAGGTACTCAATCTGCTTCCGATGGAACTCGCATTTCTCTGGGTGGAGAAATAACTTGTGCTCCGTCAGTACTTCCAAGACCCTCCAGACTACTTGTTCATGTTCCTCTTCCGTCTTCGTAAAGATCAGGATGTCATCCAAGTACACCACTACGATCCCTTCGGCTATGAGAGTTCTGAAGATGTCGTTCATCATAGTTTGGAAAGTGGCGGAACTGTTGGTCATTCCAAAGAACATCACGAGAGGCTCAAATAGACCGCGGTTGGTGTGGAAGGCCGCCTTCCATTCATCTCCGGGCTTGATACGTACATTATTGAAACCCCATCGGACATCAAGTTTTGTGAAGTACCTGGCTCCGCGGAGTTGGGAGACGAGTTGGGAGATGAGAGGGAGGGGGTACCTGTTCTTGATGGTTACAGCGTTCAGCGCGCAATAGTCTTGGACTAGCCGGAGCGGACCATCCTTTTTTTAATGAAGAACACAGGGGCCGCTATGGGGGACTTGGAAGGTCGGATTCGTCCAGTATGCAGGTTTTCCTCTAGGAAGGCATCTAACTCAGCCTGTTCCAATGGGGACAGGGGATAGACCTTTGACGACTTAGGCTCCGCTCTGGGGATCAGTTCAATAGTGTGGTCCCACTTGCGGTGCTCCGGCAGTATGTCAAAGTCCTCCTTGGCAAACACGGATTAGAACTCCGCAACGTAGGTGGGTAGCAGAGCGGTGGCGGCATGCGTCTCTTTACTGCGCCTAGCTCCTGGGAGGTCATAGCCATGGCTCGGAGGTCTGCCTGAGTGAGTTCTGGGAAAATGCGTGCAAGGAACAGTCAGTCCTCCGGCTCCCAATCAGGGCAGTACGTTGGCAGAGGCGTGTCTTCAAGCTCTAGTTCTTCTTGGAAGAGAAGTGTGGGTCCGTTGCGACACAATTGGAGAGCTCGGAGTTCAATCCTCTTCTGGCGGGTCTGTTCCTTCTGCAGGGCACGTCCTCCTTCACACCGGAGTGGATAATGGGTCATTTCGACTTCTCCCTTTTCCCAGTCAATCCTGGGATTGTGGTCTTTGAGCCAGTCGTAGCCTAGGATTAGACTCTGCTTCCCAAGTCCGGAGATGGCCAGGAGCATCCTTTCGGAGTAAGTCTTGTAGCGAAGAACTATGTCCATGACTTCGGAAATCTGTCCTGCCTCGTTGGGGGAACCGTCGACATTGAAGACTGGGATGTTACATGAGAGGGCCCTGGTGTTCATTCCTTTCGAGCGGACGAAATCTCTGTCAATGAAACTTTCAGTTGCCCCGCAGTCTAGGAGAGCCTTGACGGAGTAGAGTTTGCTTGTGTCTGTGGTTTCGATCTCCACCAGCAGGAGCAGGGAAGTCTCTCGCGCGTCCAAGGTGCTAATTGAGAAGAGCTTGGGCAGCCTCTTCTCCCACTTGGGTCTATGGAGCGAAGCAGCGGCTAGGGGGTTAAGGGGCTGTGCGTCTACTAGTTCACTGTCAATTGTATTGGGATCCTCTATAGTCAATACAGTGAACTTATTTACTGGCAACCGGGGCGCACTTATCGCCGGCCGCATTACGCAAAATCCTCCTCTTCCAGGGGACCAGGTTCCTCTGACGGAACTGTATCTTTCAATGCCAACAAATCTTCAATCAACTCCTCCTGTTGCTCCAAAGTGAGTTGGCAAACGTCCATACGGTGGGGGCAGTCTCGGACCACGTGGTTTGTGTCTCCGCATCGGTAACATCCCTGCGGAGGCAAGGACCTTGTTTTTCTGGTCGTGTCGATGTCCATGGGGACTCCCATAGATGGAGCGAGCGGTGGAGGTTTCAGGGCCACCAGAAGGGGCAGAGCGGAGGGCAGTCTTGCTACGGACAAAGGTGGGGGTTGGGCGGAGATGGTCTTAGGCAATGTGGAAGGGACGGAGCGCGACATGGACTGGAAAGTCTCATTGGCGAGGTGCGCTTGGTTGATCCTCCAAGCCGCTCTGTACCACATGTCGGGGTCGGTATCAGCGGGTCGTCCGTACGGCATAGTGGCGATCTGGTTCTGAATGCCTAACCTGAGACCTCGTCGAAATTTCACCACTAGTGTCCGGGGGGTCCGTGTATCCCGCGTCGGAGACCAGGGCTTGGAAGTTGTCTAGATAATCATCCACTGTCCAACCTCCTTGGTAGTAGGAGGCTCCTTCCAGAGCATTGATCGCATCCGCTTCTGCGTTGACAGGGAAGAAGTGGATCCGGAACTGTTGTTCGAAGTCCCCCTAGGTTTGGATGGGGAAGACGCCGGTGTCCACTTCCTGACAGAACACGTTCTTGGACCACTTGGCGGCACGACCACCTTTGAAAAACGTGAGGGCCCAGAGGATTTTCTCCTGTTTGTCGTGGAATTGCTCCGGGGCTAGGTGGATGTAGAGAGAGCAGGAGTTCAAAAACGCGCAGCCGTTGTGATGTTCTCCACTGAAGTCTGGAGGACAGGAGAGCTTAGGACATATTCATCTCACCGTCGGAGCGGGGGGCGGAGACACTAGAGGAGATGGTACAGGCGGAGGAGGTGTGTTTGCTATAGGCGGAGGGGGGGAATTAGCTACTAACTGTGTAAGCTGCTGTAGCTGCGCGGTCAAGGTTGCGAGTGCAGTGTTGATGTTGTTTTTGGAGACGTTTTGCCTCTCCGTTAGCTCGTGGAGATGGTGCTGCAGGTATCCTAAGGCGTCGGCTACATCTTGGGGGGTGTCCGGAGGCAACGACATCTAGAGAGCAGAATTTCCGGAGGGTTGGATATGGCAGGAGAGGGCGACCTATTTAGTGGCTGTTCACTGGGATAGTCCAAGGCTCCGTTTTAAGGATCCTAATCTACTATAAGGGCGACTGGGCACAAGACCCCAGGAGAATCCTCAGTTGTATTACAGTCTGTGGTTATGATACAACTCACCTCCAGGAGAATCCTCAGAGATTAGGATGAGGCTCCTGGAGGGATGTTTTATACTATATACTGGTTCTACATTCAGGGTCTCTGTGATCGGAGCTAAACTAGTGTGTTTAAGTATCACTAGTAAACAGGCTAGGGTAGCTCCGGAGTGTTGTTATGCTGTTTAGGGGTGGAGATGGAGGTGTCCCCTTACAAGCTCGCCACCCAGTGGAAATCTAGATGGACCACAAGAACCTGGAGTACTTCATGACGGCTAAGAAACTCAACCGTCACCAAGCCCAGTAGTCTCTGTACTTGGCTCGCTTCAACTTCAAGCTGGTCCATTGCCCGGGACGCTCCATGGGGAAGCCAGATACTCTATTGCGGAGACCGGACCATGGCAAAGGAGCCTCTGACAATGAAGATGTGGTCCTCCTACAACCAGAGCTCATAGCAGTCCAGGCCCTTGAAGGACTTCACCTGGAAGGACCGGAGCGAGACATGCTTAGAGAAATTCGTCAAGGGAACCAGAAAGGCGAGCAGGAAGAGCCCGTAGCAAAGGCAGCAAGAGAACTCTGGCAAGTATCAAGTAAGACGGTCTGCTCTGTGGAGTGATCGGAAGAAGACAGAGTACTTTGGTTCAGAGACAAAATCTATGTTCCCCAGAATTTGGACCTACGAAGGTAGGTAGTCTTGCTGTGCCACGATACGAAGGTTGCCGGACATTCTGGACACTGGAAAACACTAGAGTTGGTATCTAGGAACTACTGGTGGCCCCAAATGTCTAGGTATATCAGACAATATATCAGTACCTGTGACCTCTGCCTTAGAACAAAACCGATAAGGCAGGCTCCGGTAGGCGAACTACACCCTCTCCAGATCCTGGACTCGCGATGGGACACACTCAGTATGGACTTCATTGTGAAACTCCCTCTCTCTTCCAGACACAATGCAGTGATGACAGTAGTGGACTCGGTGTCGAAACAGGCACACTTTGTTCCGACGCACACGACAGTGACAGCGGAAGGAGCAGCCTGGCTTTTCCTACATCAAGTCTGGAAACTCCACGGTCTTCTGAAGTGCATACTCTCAGACTGAGGACCTCAGTTCATTGCTCGTTTTACCAGAGAGCTTTACCAACTACTAGGAATAAAGTTGGCATCTTTTATAGCCTGGCACCCCCAAACCAACAGACAGACGGAACGCGTCAACCAGGAGTTGGACCAGTACCTCTGGCTATTTGTAAACGAGTGGCAAGACAACTGGTATGACCTCTTACCCATGGCAGAGTTCCAGCATAACAACCATGTCCACTCCGCTACCCAATAGCCTCTATTCCTGCTCGACACCAGACGTATCCCTCGCATAGGCTTTGAACCCCGACAGAATCACTCCGATCTAGAGATGGTCAATGAGTTTACAGAAAGGATGAGAATGGCAATCAAAGAAGTGAAGTCTGTGATCCGCAAAGTGCAAGAAGACATGAAGAGGTACTACGACTGATGCAGAACTCCAGCTCTGGTGTTCAACCCAGGCGACAAAGTCTTCCTCAACGCATCGGATATCTGAACTACATGCCCTTTGCAGAAACTCTCGCATCGATGGCTCGGCCCCTTTGTAGTGGAACGGAGGATCGGACCTATGGCCTATCGCCTAAAGCTACCATACCGGATGAAGCAACTCCATCCAGTGTTCAACGTAGTGAAGCTCACTCTGGCTCTGGACAACCCGATTACAGGACGCAAAATGGAGGACCACCCACTGCCCATAGTCATCAACAGAGAAGCAGAGTGAGAAGTGGAGGAAATACTCAATAGTCATTGGCACCGGAGACGATTCCAGTACCTCATCAAGTGGAAAGGATACGGCTGCGAACACAACTCCTGGGAGTCCGCTTCTGAAGTCTTTGTACCAGAACTCACAGCAGAGTTCCATCGCAAACACCCCGGAGCTCTGAGACACGTCCAACGTGCGGAGTTCGACAACATTTTTCATTCCAAGTCCATTGCTCCGAGACGTAGCAATCTTGAAGGGGGGGTGAATGTAAGGGGACACCTCTATCTCCACCCCTAAACGACATGACAACACTCCAGAGCTACCCTAGCCTGTTTACTAGTGATACTTAAACATACTAGTTTAGCTCCGATCACAGAGACCCTGAATGCAGAACCAGTATATAGTGTAGAACATCTCTCCAGGAGCCTCATCCTAATTTCTGAGGATTCTCCTGGAGGTGAGTTGTATTATAGCTACTAACTGTAATATTAACTGAGGATTCTCCTGGAGCCTTGTGCCCAGTCGCCCTTACACTAACCCTAAAGCTAGGTAAGAGTTCTGGAAGCTAAGGTAATATTCAAGTAAAGCTAAATCTAACTACATAAGTGATCTTATATACTAAAACCAATAGTCTGTGTGCTGCAGTTATGTGAGCACTAACTATTAATACCACTGTCCTAATTATAGATCCTCAGGCACATCAAGATGGACTTAGGAGAGAAGACAAGGAGAGTGTAGGAGAGTATCTCATGAATACTTAGAATAGTCCCTTAGGTAGGAGTCTTACTCACGATCTAGGCTGCTTTCTAGAATGTCCCCTTACAATAGGCAGGGTTCAAGGCAAACAGTACCTGGAAGTGAAAGAATCGAGTTCTAGTGTAAGACTTTAGCCAAGACAACTTAAATTTACTCTAAGTCTGAGTTAACAAGGAAAACTCGATAAAGTCTTCATTCATTCTTATATACTACTTATATAACTACTACATGGTCTATGTACTATTTTCCCATGCTCCTCATATGACTTGGTCATGTGATGTGACACTGTGACATCCTGTCATGTGACTGTGACTATGTGATATCTTGTAACATGATACTTTCCTATACTTCTTATATGTAGTAAGTCTAAAAGAAAAGAAAAAGAAAGAGAAAAAGAAATATAAATAATGACTTAGCTATTTTGTCAAGTCATGACACAATCAATGAGGAAGAATCATCAAAGAATTGATGAAAATATGGCCAAATAAAGTTTGTGATACCTGTGTTTTTATTTTGTTAGGTTATAGGCCCTATTGGTGAGATGTCTTCAATACTGAACTTTTTCAAATTAAATAGGAGCAATTACCACATATGGTCAAATAACATGATGTCTGCCCTCTAAGCATAACTTCTCTAGCTCATTGTCAATAGCCAGCAACCTACTCCTTTTACTCTTTCTGCTGACCCTTTTTTTGACACCACTTCTAAAAGACCTATTCCCAGCTCTGATAATTACAGGGAATGGGTCTGTATCTGTTACAACCTTGAGGAGTAACTCAGGTTACAACACTTAAGTAAAGACTTGAGGATAAATAGAAAGTAGAAAAAAGAAGGGAATGATATAATTGGTAAAGCATAGTAAATACAGAAGAGTATCTACTGTATATATATCTATGTACCATGAGGTAGTAATGAGGAGTACATGTAGCAGACATGAGGTTTGCTGAGTAAAGAATGTACCCCACCAGTGAGGTACTGACTAAGTTATTAAACATATAAAGTAATCTGAAGCAGAGAAGTAGTCCATGTGTAGAACACCTGAAGACAATGAGATCGATTATTACAATATCTCTATCTTAGGGTTTATGTTCTCATGAATATCTTACAACCTTTTTTCTCCCATGGCATAAATAGCCACTAACTTCTTTTGTGGTCCAACAATGTAACCTTTATCTGGTGCTTTTGTAATGAACTGTAAGGGCGACTGGAACACAAGACTCCAGGAGAATCCTCAGTTATATTACAGTTTGTGATTATGATACAACTCACCTCTAGGAGAATCCTCAGAGATTAGGATGAGGCTCCTGAAGGGATCTTCTACATTATATATACTAGATTTACATTCTTTAGTATCAGGGTCAGTATGATTGGAGCTATACTAGTGTGTTTAAGTATTACTTTAGTAATACTTGAACAGGCTTAGGCTGCTCTGGAGTATCACTGTACAGTTTAGGGGTAGAAATAGAGCTGTTCCCTTACATGAACCATGGTTCATGTAGTGGTCCTCTAACATATAATAGTATCTTGAATCCCCTTTGTACTGTTTCTGAGTTTTGTTTAGATTCAATTAATCCTTTGACAATCCAATTCCAATATCTTGAGCTGTTCTCTCCATTTCTGCTGATGGTATGATATCCAGCAGGTGGTAGAAAATGAGTGATATTGTTTGGTACTTTGAATCATTTTAAAAACATGACAAGATTATCAATTTCTTTGATTATTTGATTATTGGGATTCTCCATTGCTGATATCATAGATTCATCATTTGATGACACAGTTGTGGATTTGTTGTCAGGTGGTGGTAGAGAGGGGAGTTGTTACAATCTTAAGGAGTATCTCAGGTTGCAACACTCAAGTAAAGACTCAAGGATGAATTGAGAGTAGAGGAAGGAAGGGAATGATACAATTGGTAAAGTGTAGGGAATATAGAAGAGTATCTACTGTGTATATACCTATGTATCATGAGGTAGTGATGAGGAGTACATATGGCAGACATAAGATCTGCTGAGTAAAGAACATGCCCTACCAGTGAGACACTGACTGAGCTATTAGATATATGAAGTAATATGAAACAAAGAAGCAGTTTATGTGTAGAACACCTGGAGATAATAAAATTGATTATTATACCTTTGCCCTTAAGAGCTCTTTAGAAGGGAAATCCATTAGAAATCTGATACAAGATATCTGGGCAAACATCTATAAGGTATATGTAGTGGTGGTCATAGCTACTACTCTGCTACTCAAGCAAAATACTCGAGTCTATGACTGGGCATCTAAGGAATATCTCTGGGGGGCTGAATTTTTCTCTCGAGCTGGTTGTTCTTGTTATTACAGTGAAAATAGTCACTTATTTTGCCTAAATAGTTGTATAGCGTGACATCATCTTTCTTTTTTAAAAAAAATTAGTGTCCTCTGAACATTACAATGACATTACAATTCTTTATACCTACATACCATTGTTTATCATGATTTTTTGGCTTAGCATTGAGCTTATGATCTTGATTGATATAAATAAACTTAAGATATATCTTTATTTTTAGTTACTATTATCCTCTCTTGACTTTTTGTCTGAGATAGTTGATTTCCCAATTTATGCAAATATACATACATACTATTCATATATGCTAAGCAGTAGCATGATCAAGATCATAGCAACATATTGAAAGGCATGTCTAAAATCACTCCACTTGATTCTCATAATCTTAATAGTACCTGAAAGCCCTTGAAAAGACCTTTTGATCAATACCAGTCACATCTCAAAGTGATCAGTATTGGCTGAGATATCAGGCAGATCAGTAGGTAACCACCATAGTACCATTTATTAAATCACTGAGATCTCAAAAACTACCATGATTGATTCTTTGCTTTCAGGTATCAAAGAAGCCCTCTTTATACCACTTAGAATGAGTTTGAAACAACACCAAGATGATTAATATTCATAGAGATATGAAGTCCTCAATGTTTGCACATGGACTTAATTAATTACCTATAGATAGTTATCTGTCCTTTTCTTAGAACAAAGAACAACCTCCATATGGTTAAGTTATTGCTATTTACAGTACAAAGGCACTACCATATGTAGAACAATAGGTAAT
>Ga0154007_1000107_pt1 | contig 11097 bp, 11 predicted proteins | sample TSNC091MetaG_FD_104676 | JGI IMG/M metagenome (GOLD analysis project Ga0154007, IMG submission 104676) | Attine ant fungus gardens microbial communities from North Carolina, USA - TSNC091 MetaG | ecosystem: Host-associated > Fungi > Mycelium > Unclassified | place: USA: Connecticut, Klassen Lab... | reverse complement strand
TGAGCAAATGATTCTTGTAGTCCTTGAATATGACTGTCAATTGCTAGATGTCTGTGGTTTTGGCATGTTGTTAATTCATTCACCAGGTTGCATTGGATACTATGGAATCGTTGGAGTAAGGCATCATGTAAGATGAACCTAAGTGTTTCTGCCACTTCATAGAACTGTATGGCAATAAAAGTATGCAAAAGGGAATTGCACACTGGGACAAATAAAACAATGATGTGCCAGCTCCCAATTGCGTGCTAAAGGTCTAAGAGGAGATTATCAAAGTTGAAGGTTTATAAGTAATTAGAGAAATAAAAATTATACATAGCTCTAGTAAAATATATGTTGGTGGTTGTCAAAGGATCATAAGATCTCTCTAGATTGTCATCATATATCCTCTCTAAGGTGTTAACCTTTACACACCATGACAAAAGCTCCTCTGGAAAATACAGTTAGTTGATCACTCATGGACCTTCCACATTCAGTTGCTCCCTTGTCTGCACCCCCAACACCGAACCTTATAGGTGTAATGCAATCCAAGTGTGCATCTAGCCAAGCTTTCCCAGCCTGCTGTCCTCTCTAAAGCCTGCCTGAGTTGCATTTGCATCTTCTCTCTAGATCGAGTTCTGGGTATATTCTGTGTTCTTCTCAAGACACTCCACTAGTCCTAGTCTTCTTACTCTCAATAGATCTGTATTCACGATTCCAGAGGCAGTGTAGATGGAGGTAGAAGTCAAAAGGTTCTTCTCCGATCCAACTGTACTCTGGATACTATATTAAAGATATTACAAATGGCTAAAACTCAAGAAATGAGATATAAAAAGGAAACTATTACTACTTTTAGAATTCCATCGACTCCTTTCTGTCCTAAGTTCTCCCAAAATCCCACTGATGACACAGTCCTTTCCTTTCTTTGTGATGACGCATTCCTTCACCAAGTCCTTCTTATCAAATATGACACGTCTTCATCACTGCTTCCTTCTAGAATATTCTTCCAGCTTCCCCTATCATACTCTTGATGCTGCTTTGTAATTTGAACTTCTTCAAATATCTGTTAAACAGTTAGCAAGTCCCAATAAATATCTAGTATCTCCAAGTCGTGTCCTAGAGGTCATTTATCTAAATATAATTGATCTGATGCCATCAATGCTTATCTACAAGCACAAAGTCGATTAGTCTAAGTTCTTCATCTGAGTAGTACTGGTTCTAGAGTACAAGTTTACTATCTTCCTAAGTTGGTCTATCTAAGAGTGGATCTAGAGCATAGTCCCTTAATAACTCTCTTAGTAACCTAATGCCAGTTTATCCTATTTGTCTCTTGAGGTCTCAACATGAGCTCTAGGTCAATTATCACCTGCCTAATGTACTCATCATATAATGTTACGTTCTGAGGATATAGAAAGGGTTCTAGAGCGAATTCTAATTGAGAATCCATTGGTATAAAGTATATCAAATGTTATCTTCCATGGGAAATTTACCTGCGGTGTAACAGTGATGTTTGTGCGATATCCTTCTCCAGCAAGTAATGTACCTGTTTCTGCATCTGCCATGGTGTTGTTGATAATGTCAGCCATTCTGACTAGTTCTTTTGCTTTTTTTTCGAGTTTTGCTATAGCTTCAATAGCTTAAATAATGCGATCCATTTTGCTTGCCCAATCTTTGGTTTTGTTGTTATGACGTATGATTTTGTTATAGGTTTTCTGGTTCCAGGTGAGGGAGGCAGCAGTGGTAGAGGTGTTGGTAGTAGCATTAGTGAAAGAGGACATGTTTGGGAGTATTTCTCAAATACTGATGTGTGTTTGAGATGTCGAAAAATAATCTTTAGCTCCCTCTTTTATAGATTTCGTCTCGAAAGCTACATCTAATAGTCTTGAATTACTTCTTTTGCATGTTCCAGATTTGTTTCTACCATCCATTGGTCATGTTCATTTTCATATCCTTTCCAGTGTACTAAGAACTAAGTACCTCTTCTTTTTTTGCGATGTTCTCTGATTTCTTCTACTTGATATTCTTCTTTTTTATTAACAATGTCAGGTGGTGGTGCTAGATCCTTGTGTTGACTTGCAAACTCTGTCTTTTTGCAACGTGTTAACAGGTCTTCATTGAAAACATCATGTATGGCCCATCCTTCTGAAGGCTCTAGTCTGTATGCTCCCTGTCCGATTTCCTCTTTGATTGTAAAAGGTCTATATCTTTTCTAGTCCAGCTTCTTTGAGGGTCGGTTTGTATGAGTTCAGAGATCAGTGGGAGAGGGTACTTGTTCTTGACCATCATAGAGTTGAGTGCTCGATAGTCCTGAACCAACCAGAGCAAGCCGTTCTTTTTCTTGATGAAGAACACTGGAGCTGCCATAGGGGATTTAGAGGGACGGATTCATCCAGTATGCAGATTCTCTTCTAGGAAGGAGTCCAATTCCTTTTGTTTCACCGGAGACAGAGGGTAGACCTTTGACGACTTAGGCTCCGAACCCGGAATGAGTTCGATGGCATGGTCCCATTGCCTGTGCTCTAGGAGAACGTCAAAGTCTTTCTTGGCAAATACGGACTCGAATCCTCTAATGCAGTTGGGCAGAATGAAAAATTCCTTCCGTGCCTCTGTGGATCGACAGGCTTCTTCTGCAAGTTTCTGGGAGGTCGTAGAGGTGGCATATAGGTCTTCCACAGTAGCATCCAGGAGGATTCTGGTCATGAAGAGTCGGTCCCCTAGCTTGTATTCAGCTTCACGAGTCTGAATGGAGGCCTCATCCTCTTCCGAGTCTTCCGCATACTCTGGAGAGGGTCCAGACTGGCAGACGTTGAGGGCTCTGGTCTCCATCCTCTTCCGCGATGCTTGTTCCTTTTGTATCACGCGGCATCCTTCGCATCGAGGGGGACATTGGTTCATCTGCACTTCTCTAGTCTGCCAATTGACCTCCGGGTTGTGGTCCTTAAGCCAGGTATAACCGAGGATCATGTTTTGCCTTCCGAGGCTGGAGACAGTGAGGAGCGTCCTTTCGGAGTGGGTTTTGTAACAGAGAACCATATCTACTACTTCAGAGATCTGACCTGCCTCGTTGGGGGAGCCGTCCACATTGTACACTGGTATGGGGTGAGAGATGCTCCAGGTGTTAATGCCTTTCGTTCGAACAAAGTCTCGATCTATGAAGTTGTCCGTAGCTCCGGAGTCCAAAAGTGCCTTGACGGAATGCACCTCACTGGTATCTGTGGTGCTGACTTCTATTGGCAGGATAATCGACATCCTGCGAGCGTCGAGGATGTTGACGGAGAGTTATTTAGGTAGCCTTTTCTCCCATTTTGGCTTCCGGGGTTGCACTGTCCTGTCCGGAGCAGAGGAAAAGAGAGGGGGTGCGTCTATAGGTTCACGGATATCTGTATTGACCTCTTCTATGTCTAATACAGTGAACCTATTAACTAGCAGCGACCGGGGTGCACTTTTCGCTGGCCACGCTAAACAAAACCCTCCTCCGGGGCTGAACAAACCTTCTCTTCCTCTACTGCATCCTTCAGGGCCATTAAATCTTCAATCAATTCCTCCCTTTGCTCTGTGGTTAACCTCCAGACGTCCAAACGGTAGGGGCAGTCCTTCACAAGATGGTTGGCCTCTCTGCACCGATAGCAACCTTGCAGAGGTAAAGAGCACGTTTTCTGGACTGCGTCTACGTCCATAGGTATTCTGCCGGATGGTGCAGGCAGAGGCAGAGGGGGTCTTGGCAGAACGGAAGGCGGAGCTGCTGGAGGAGAGCGGAGTACAAAGAAAGAGGTTGGTCGAGCAGAGGTGGAGCATGCAGGGGTGTCATATTTCGGAAATATAATAATTATATAATTTATTTCTCCTAATTATTCTCCTAATATTAATAATAGTAGGATAGCGTAGTAGACTACCCTCTTCCTATTCCGGACTTCCTATAAGTACTGAGTAGTTACAGTATAATTCCTCAGTCTGTAAATTAATGTCATCTCGTCCTAACCTCACCTTGTCCACTCCGGACCCTCCACTCGACTCCTTAGGACTTCTGTCTTGATGACTTTCTTCACTCCGAAATACGCGACCAACCTCACGACCGGAGACCGGGGCGCAACACATAAGTTGAAGCCAAGGTCGTTCAATAAGTCGTTCTCCGCTCCGACGTCCTTGACAGTCCACCGGAGCCTTCTTTATATCATCGCTAAGTATATTCTTCTCCGATGTTGTACATTACTCTGGAACGGAGTGTAGTTTCTATCTATTATTCCATACTTCCGTTCCTCCAGAATTCCGTCCTTGACAAGGGGTCACAGTCATCGACCAGAGCGTGGATTGGAATGCCTCATTTACCAACCGCGCCTGGTCAATCCTCTGGGCTGCTGCGTACCAGGCCTCCAGATCAGTGTCTGCTGGTCGTCTGAAGGGCATGGTGGCGATCTGACTTTGGACGTTCAATTTGAGTCTGTGGCGGAATTTGACCACTAAGGTCCGAGAGTCCGTGTATCCGGCATCCGAGGCTAGGATCAGGAAGCTGTCTAAGTAATTGTCCACCGTCTGGTTTCCTTGATAGTACGAAGACCTCTCCAAAGTGTTGATAGCGTCTGCTTCTGCATTGACTGGAAAGAATTGACTCCAGAATTGTTGTTCAAAGTCGGTCCAGGATCAAATTGGGAAAATGCCAGTGTCCACCTCCTGGTAAAAGAGGTTCTCAGACCACTTCGCAGCATGTCCATCCTTGAAGAAGGTGAAGGTCCAGAAGATTTTTTTCTCGTTGCAGATGAACTGCTCCAGGGCCAAGCGTAAATACAGCATGCAGGAGTTGAGGAAGGCTCGTCCAGAACTCTGTTCGCCAGAGAAGTCTGGAGGAGAAGAGAGTTTTGGCCTCGTCTACTGTTTGGACGGGGCGGACGGAACTGGGGAAGGAGGGCTGACGGGCGGCGGAGATGAGGGTATCGGAGGCGGAGTGACTATTAGGGCGGGAGCAGTTATGAGCTGAGTAAGTTATTGTAGTTGGGCTGTTAGGCCTGCAAGGGTAGCGTTGATAGTGTGTTCCAAAGCATTCTGACACTTGGTCAACTCTTGGAGATGGTGCTGCAGGTAGCCTAAGGCATCAGCGACGGCTGGGGGGATATCCACAAGGAGCGACATCTCTCTTGGAGTGGAGTGATCAGAGGACCGGAGTTTGTTAGCGGAGGGCAACCAGAGGACAGCTGTCCACTAAGAAATTCCAGGGCTCTGACAAAGAGATCTAATTCTGCTGTGAGAGCGACCGAAGTGGACTCTAGGAGATTCCTCAGTTAAATTATAGTATGGGATATGTTACAACTCACCTCCAGGAGATTCCTCAGAGAATTAGATGAGGCTCCTGGAGGGAATAATCTACAATATATACTAAAATGCCCTTGTATTCCATTTTTTGGTAACCAGGGGCTACATAATGAAATTATGTTAGGAGGCAACGGGGGGGCACTCCGGGGTCATGTATAAGGGGTCCCCTTACAGTAACAAGAAGAATATATGGCAGATATAAGGTCTGCTGAGTAAAGAACATGCCCCACCAGTAAGGCACTGACTGAACTATTAGATAAATGAAGTAATATAAAGAAAAGAAGTAGCTCATGTGGTTGCTTCATGGTGAATATCTGTATGAAATGAGGTTAATCGTTACAGTCAACTTGGACTTGAAGGGCGATTAAGTTGTCTAGGCTAAGTTGCTACAGACTGGATGTATATTTCTCCAAGTGTTGGGGATCTTCAATTTGTATGCCACATCTCCAATCTTTCAGATAATAAGAAAGGGTTCTACTCTTTTAAAAGATAGTTTTTTTGAAGAGCATTCATCATTGTAGTACGATCCATCAACCCATACTAGATCTCCTTTCTGAAAGTCTATTTCAGTCTTCTTCCTGACATTAAACTTCTACTCTATCACTTCGTTGGTCTTTTCCAGTGCTATTTTCACTTCTCTTTTTGTTCTCTCTATGACTTCTAGGAATGTGTCTACTGATGGTGTATTTCCTTCTAATCTTTCGACTTCCCTGCCTGTATTAGGGTGATGACCCAGATTGATGAAAAATAGGAATTTGCCTGTGACCAAGTGTATCTGATTATTGCAGGTAAATTTGGCCATTGGTAGCCATTTAGTTCAGTTATCCTGCCAGTAGCTATAGTAAAGCTGTAAGTATTGTTCCATTTCTTGATTAACTCTTTCTGTCTGACTATTAGTTTGGTATCCATTTCATGAAGTTTGACACAAATTGAGGACCTTTATCACTTATGACCTTCTTAGAAAGACCTACATCCTTGAAAACTTGTTCCCAAAGTATTTTGATAACTCCTTGTAACAAAATTTCTATGTTGATTGTTAGGACAATCACTCAAGGCAACTAACCCTAATTGTAAGGGGACATCTAGGGTTGTGCTTAGTAAGTTCTGAGGGTCTGTTCTATTAATAGCCTAGTAACAGATCATGTATCGCACTTCCACTGTTTCTGACTTCTCTTGTTTGTGTTATATGGTGCAATGCCTATTATTAGTTATTTTAGAACATTCTGTGATTATAGGTTGGTTGCCATGGTGCTGTGTGCCTGACTATCTAGTGTAGTATATATACTAGCAAGTGTATGTAGATATACTCCCACTTGAATCTCAAACTAGCTTCTGGGACTATCCACTAGCTTAGGGAGTGATCACCTATTGAGTGGTCCTCTTACACTAATGCTAGGTAAAGGTCCCAGAAGCAGAGGTGATATTCAAGTAAAGATATATCTACTAACTCAAGCAACTATATATACTAAAGTCAATAGTCTGTGCATCGCAGTCATGTGAGCACTAACTAATAATATCACTGTCCTATTTATAGATCATCAGGCACATCAAGGTAGAGCTAGTAGAGAAGGTAAGGAGAGATGGAAAGGCATTTCACAAGTTAGGTTAGTTCTTTAAGTTGGAGCTTACTCAGCGATCTAGGTCGTTCCTAGAGTATCCCCTTACATTGATGGGAATATATCTGGCCATCTTTGAGAAATGATTTACTACTACCAGTACTCCATTGGATCCTGTTGAAGAGGGTAACAGTCCCACCAGATCCACACTGATAGTTTTCTAGAGATGAGAAGGAACTTTGTTAGGATGAAGTTGAACTTGTTTCTGTTGATGGTTGGGTTTTGTAGCCTGGTATTTTTTACATTCTGCAACAAACCTCTTAATGTCACTTATCATTCAGAACCACCAGTAGTTTCTTGTTACTAATTTATGAGTCTTGGTATATCTAGGGTGTTCTGCCAGTTCTGATTCATGATGGTAACTGATTATTTCTTCTCTAAGGGTTGATGAGTCTGGTACATATAATTGCTTTGTCACAAACTTCATTTGGCTATATCTCTATCAATTCTTTGATGATTCTCACAGTTTTAACAGTTACAAAAAGCCCTCAAAAAGACCTTTCAATTAATGCTGGTCATATTTCGAGACAATTAATATTGGCTGAGATATTAGGCAGATCAACTAGTAACTACTATAGTATTATTTATTAAATCGCTAATATCTTGAAAATTGCCACAATCAATACTTCGGTTCTAGGCTTATCAGAAGCCTGTAAGGGTAACTGGAGTAGAGCTTCAGGAGATTCCTCAGTTAATTATAATTTATGAAATATGGTTATAACCTACCTCCAGGAGATTCCTCAGAGAATTAGATGAGGCTTCTGGAGGGAATAATCTACATTATATACTACAGTGTCTTCACATCCCTGCATCGGTAACCAGGGTCTGAACAAGGAAAGTGTGTTGGGTGGCAATGGAGTGCTCTTGGAATGATAGGAGCAAGACCCAATATTACATAGTAATATTGGATTGGCTGCAGGGTCGCTCCGGAGTCACGGATTAGGGGTCCTCTTACATTTACCCCCCCTCCAAGGTTGCTGCACCTCGAAGCAATGGTTCTGGACTTGAAAAGAGTATCGAAGTCCGTCCGGTGGATGTGTCTTGGGGCGGCTGGGTGCCTTCAGTAATATTCCGCGATGAGGTCTGGCGCCTTGACATTGGAGGTTACCTCCCAAGAGTTGTGCTCTCTGCTGAAACCCTTCCACTTAATCAGGAACTGGAACCTCCTCCGGTGCCAGCGACTATCCAACATCTCTTCTACCTTCCACTCCAGTTCTCCGTCGACAACAATAGGTGGCGGTAGGGCTCGTGGCTCTCTTCCTGGTATTGGATCATCCGGAGCGGTAGACAACTTAACCACGTTGAACACCAGGTGCAACTGTCTCAATCCATGAGGCAACTTGAGTCAGTAAGCTAACGGTCCTACTTGGCATTCAATTTCGAAGGGTCCCAGTCTGCGATGTGACAACTTCAGAGACGGACATGTCGTTCTGATATCTGACGCATCTAGGTATACCCGGTCTCCTGGTTTGAATACGGGGACTGGAGACCTTCTTCAATTGTAGTACCTCGTCATGTCTTTCTGTGCTTTATGGATCGCAGACTTGGCTTCCTCGGTGGCGGACTCCATTCTCTTGGTGAATTCGTTAACCGTCTCCAGGCTAGAAGGGTCCTGTCTCGGCTCGAAGCCCATGTGGGGGATTTGTCCCATGTTCAGTAGGAACGGAAGTTATTGCGTCGTGGAGTGAACGTGGTTGTTGTGCTAAAACTCCGCGATGGGTAGAAGGTCATACCAGTCATCCTGCCGTTCGTTTACAAATAGGTGGAGGAACTGATTGAGCTCCTGGTTGACGCGTTCTGTTTGTCTGTCCGTCTGGGGGTGCCAAGCTGTAGAGGAGAATATTTGTATACCTAGTAGCCTGTACAGTTCCTTGGTGAACAAAGCTACGAATTGAGGTCCACAGTCAGAGACGACATGTTTTGGGAGGCCGTGGAGTTTCCAAACGTAATGGAGGAAGAGTCGGGCTGCTCTTTCCACTGTGACCGTTATGTACGTCGGAATGAAGTGTACCCTTTTGGAGACAGCATCCACGACCGTCATAACAGCGTCATGTCCGGAGGACTCTGGGAGTTCGATCACAAAATCGACACTGAGGGTGTCCTACCATGTGTCTGGCATGGAGAGCGGTTGAAGCTCGCCAATAGGAGAATATCGCCAAGGTTTTGTCCGGAGGCAAAGATCGCAAGTACTCACATACTGGCCAATGTACCTAGATATCTGGGGCCACCAGTAGTTCCAGGACACTAGTTCTAGTGTCTTCCAGCATCCGGGGTATCCTGCAATCTGGGTATCATGGCAAAGGGCTACGATCTGCCTGCATAAGTCCGGACTCTATGGTACGTATATTTTCCCTCAGAAACGGAGTAGGCCATCTATGTTTGACCACTCTGAGGAGTGTACTGCCTTGTTGGCAGAGCTCCGGAGCTCTCGTGCTACCTTAGCTATGGGTTCCTCTTGGTCCCTATTCCAGTTTCTCTTGTGGATATTAGACAAGATCTTCTGTTCTACGCCTGTCAGTTCCACCCCTTCCAGAGCATGTACCGCAAGGAATTCCGGTCGTAGGAGGACTATGTTCTCGTTGTCCAAGGCTCCGTTTCCGTGATCAGCTCTCCTCAACAGTGTGTCTGGTTTGCCCATGGTATGTCCAGGGTAGTGGTGAAGTAAGAAGTCGAACCTGGCCAAATGCAAGGACCAACGGGCTTGACGACGGTTAAGTTTCTTGGCCGTCATGAAATACTCGAGGTTCTTGTGGTCTGTCCAGATCTCTACTGGATAGGTCGTTCCTTCTAGGAAGTGCCTCCACTCTTCTAGCGTATAGATAATGGCCAGCATTTCCTTGTTGTGGATTTCGTAGTTCCGTTCCATAGAGGACAGGGATTTGCTGTAGAACGCCACGGGGTGCCATTTTCCATCCGTCGTTGACTACTGAGACAAGACTGCTCCTGTGGCGAAGTCCGAGCTATCTACTTCAACCCAAAAGGGCTCCGAGTCCTGAGAGGATACCAACACCGGAGCAGTGGTCACCGCTGTTTTGAGGTCCTCAAAGGCCATCTGTTCCTTTCCACTCCACGCCCAGACTCGTTCGGAGTGTGTTAAGTTGAAGAGGGGTCGAGCTTTAGCAGAGAAATCCTGGATGAACCTTCGGTAGAAGTTGATGAAGCCCAGGAAAGCCTGGACGTCTATTTTGTTTTCCGGAGTGGGCCACTCTTGGACTCCCACGACCTTGACCGGATCTATGAAAACTTTGTTCTCTGAGATGACTAGTCCTAAGTACTCGATTGGCTCCTTGCAGAACTCACATTTCTCCAGGCAGAGGAAAAGTTTGTATTCCTGTAGGACCTGTAGTACCCGTCTGATAGCCTTCACGTGCTCCTCTTCCATCCTAGTAAAGATCAGGATGTCGTCCAGGTAGACCACCATGATACCTTTTGCTATGAGGTCCCGGAAGATGTCATTCATCATGGTTTGGAAGGTAGCGGTGTTACACTGTAAGCGAATTTTCCACGGAAAATAACATTTGATACGCTTTATACCAATGAATTCGTAATTAGAGTTCGCTCTAGAGCCCTTTCTATACCCTTAGAACGTAATACCATATGATGAGGACATTGAGCAAGTAATAACCAAACTAGAGCTCATGTTGAGACCTCGGGAGGCAAGCAGGATGAGCTGGCATCAGGTTTATGAAGAAAGTCATAAAAGGACTACGCTCTAGATCCATCATAGGATGGGACTGACTTAGAGATACGGTGAATTGGGACTCTAGAACCCGTAGTGTTTGAATGACAGACTTAGATAAACAGACTCTGGTTGCAATTAAGCACTGATGGCATCAGATCAATTATATTTAGATAAATGAGCCCTAGGACGCGACTTGGAGATACTAGACATGAAACAGGGTTTACTGACTACTTAATAAGTAATCCATGAGGTCCTTCTTACAAAGCAGCATCAAAGGGAGTGATGGCAGATCAGAAAGAATATTCTAGAGAGAAGCGACGATGAAGACGCGTCATCTTTGATGGGAATGGTTTGATGAAGAGGACGCGTCACCCTAAGGACATGTCATTGCTGGGAATTGGGATGGACTTAGCATAAGAAGAGGTTGAAGGAACATCAAAAGTAGTAATAGTTTCCTTTTTATATTTTATTCCTTGAGTTTCAGGGCTTTGTAATCATTTTAATATAGTATCCAGTGTG
>Ga0154007_1000105_pt1 | contig 11176 bp, 16 predicted proteins | sample TSNC091MetaG_FD_104676 | JGI IMG/M metagenome (GOLD analysis project Ga0154007, IMG submission 104676) | Attine ant fungus gardens microbial communities from North Carolina, USA - TSNC091 MetaG | ecosystem: Host-associated > Fungi > Mycelium > Unclassified | place: USA: Connecticut, Klassen Lab... | reverse complement strand
ATAGGGTCAATAATCTTCTTGTTCAATGTCCAGATGGAATCCCATTCAAGGGAAACAACAGCCTGAGAAGGTCCCTGAGATAACATGAATTGGGTCAAAGCCTCTACAGTCATTCCACGTCGGCGAATCCCTATACCAGATTTGCATTAGTGCATCGGATGCTGTGGCTCAACACTCACCTCGAACGGTAGGGAAACGGGGGTCGTCCCACCCACTCACCAGTCCTTCGTTGACAAACCAGTGAAGCTTGCGCTTAGACAAGAGCGTATAAATGAAGTTAAGACGACTGAAATCCCAAATGTGAACCTTGCGGATACCCAGTGCTTCAATCATCCAGTGATATTGCGGATTACGATCTCGATATTCGTTGGTCCTAAGTGCATGGGTGACACCTTCGATTGAATCGACGATGGGGCAGGCAAAATCGTAGGTGGGATACACTTTCCACTGATCGCTATCTCAAAATCAGAAACAAATAAGGACAGCAGAGTTGGAAGGGATATACCCTGTACGGTGATGGGGTAGCGTGTTGACCCTGTAAATGACGGGATCACGAAGGGCCTTGTTGTTATCGTCCACGCTGATCTTGGCCCGGAGACACCACCGTGAACCCTCTTTGGAGCCCGTTGTCATATCCTCGAATTGCTTGAGATTATCCTCAACGCTGTCATCTCTATGTTTTGAGGGAATACCCTTTCCACGCTCTTCGCGCATCTATAGTCCTATCAGGAAATGTATATCAAGTAGTACTGGTTTAACAGACCTGCAATTGTTCAGTGTCATCGGCATAGGCCTTGCCATCTTTGATGAGTTGAATCGCATAGTCGTAGATTGTCTGGAAATAATCGGACGTGTGAGATATGATGTCACCCTTGATATCAAGAAGTTTCAAATCCTCCAGTATGGTTTCCTCAAACTCAGTCTACAAACAAATGAGAATCTGTCCATATTCCCATCGGGTTTGGACACAAATACCTTCTCTTTTGATGGGTTGGTATCGTCAAATCGAATAATCAGCTTACCCTTGTACATTTTCGCAAAGTACTGATTCAGAATGGCAGCTTTAGTGTGACCGATATGAAGATAACCACTTGGCTCGGGGGGAAAACGTGTCACAACCTTGCCTTCTGTTGCATCCTGAAGACCAAGAGCAAAGGTGGCAGCAGTCTTATTTGATCGTGCCTTTTGAGCACGAGCATTGACAAGATCGTTGAGAACGGTCTGTGTCGAATTTAATGACTCCAAGTGCGTGATCCAGCGTCCAAGATGCTGATATGTGTTATTCTTGAGGATACCAATGATCTTAACATTGCCTAAATGGGAAAATGATAAGATTCATATAGAGAGACAATCTTAATTTCCTGACCCCGGATAGCGCCCCATATAGCCCAATCGGATGCAGAAATTTCATGGTCGACAAGGAAGCTATGATATGCAAGATAGTTATCGAGGAGGTTGAGAGCGGTATTAATCTCATGAAGAAGTGTTGCAGTTTTGATTGTTTTTGCGAGAGTGTAATATGCAGGTGTCTGATTCGAGTCGGATAAAGACGAACTATGCTTGGACAAAGGTGAAACTCACTCGCAAATCATTCTCAATTAGATGAGCAACTCTTCCGATAATCTCTACGATATCGTGTTCATCATGGTATACACTCCCATCCAGTTCTAGTGTGATACCAGAGGCGGTTTCGTCAAACACGACGGCAGCCTTGCCTGTGTAGGCGGCAATGGCAATAACAGAAAAGGGAAATGGAGAGCATTTGGAAGAAAGAGTAAGGGACATCTGGATTGGGAGGATCGAAGAAGTCAAAAGTAAAGTATTGATCAGATGATCTGAGTAGAGTCATGTGCATGTATTTTCCATTTATCTTAACGCACTCTATTAGTAGATCCTGAAGTTTTCTTCTAACCTCCCTAATGCCTATGCTGTGCGTTCCATGTTAATTGTCATGAGTACTACTAATCAACTTTTAGTGCTGAACCTTCGCAAAAGTACCGACCGTATACACCTCTGAACCTTCCTAACCGGCTATGGCCCTCAAAAACATTCACTAAAGCTCCTATATGGTTGTCAACTGATCTGCGCGATGGTAATCAGGCCCTTGCAAACCCGATGACCATCGAACAGAAGACGACATTCTTTCGCCAGTTGATCAAGTGTGGAGTCAAGCAGATTGAAGTAGCATATCCAGCTGCCAGTGACACTGACTTCAATTTTGTCAGAGGTCTCATTACAAATGGCGAGGTACCTGACGATGTCTGGATTCAGGTTCGAATCTTCCTTGGGAAGGGTGTTTCTGATTGCTTATAGGGCGTCAGGTTTTGACACCGGCAAGAGAGGATCTGATAAGACGGACGATCGACTCTGTTGCAGGAACCAAGCATGCTATCCTCCATATGTACAATGCAACTTCTCCAACATTCCGCAGCGTGGTTTTTAGAAACACAAAGGAACAGACTATTGAATTAGCTGTGAAACATACCAAAATTGTCAAGCAGTTGACCGAAGAATGTACAGCCAAGTACGGCACGAAGTTCAAATATGAGTATAGTCCTGAAACTTTCTCGCAAACGGAACCGGAATTTGCTGTGGAAATATGTGAAGCTGTTAAGGCAGCGTGGGGAAAGGCTGGCATCGGTGAAGATCGCATCATCTTCAATTTGCCCACTACAGTCGAAATCTCGCCTCCTAACCATTATGCTGATCAGGTACGTAATCTAATTTTAATCAATAGATCAGATGCCTTCATAACCCCCTCTCCAGATTGAGTTTTTCTGTACCCACATCTCCGAACGGGACAAGGTCATTGTGAGTTTGCATCCTCATAACGATCGAGGTATGTATCCATTTGCATTACTTGTTCACATTTAACTTGTTGTTACAGGAACTGGCATTGCTTCGGCCGAACTTGGTGTCCTTGCAGGCGGTGATCGCATTGAGGGCTGTCTCTTCGGAAACGGAGAACGAACAGGGAACGTTGACCTCGTTAATCTCGCCCTAAATCTGTATTCCCAAGGCATCAAGCCCAACCTCGATTTCAGTGATCTCCAGAGCGTAATTGACACTGTTACCCAATGCAATGATCTCCCTGTCCACCCTCGACATCCATACGCTGGTGAATTGGTCTTTACAGCATTTTCTGGATCTCACCAGGATGCCATCAAAAAGGGCTTTGAAGCTCAGAGAATCCGTCATGCTGAGGCAGTTGTCAAAGGCGAGCCCCAGTACTGGGATATGCCCTACCTTCCCATTGATCCTGCAGATCTCGGGCAAACTTACGAAGCAGTCATCCGGGTGAACTCTCAATCGGGCAAGGGAGGCATTGCTTATCTCGTTAAACAGCATCTTGGCTTGGACCTCCCTCGCAGAATGCAAATTGCATTTTACCAAGTTATCCAAGCGATCTCTGATCGCGAGGCGCGCGAGATGTCGGTTGACGACATTACGACTGCTTTCAGGTCAGCGTACCACTTTGGTGGGCCTAGATATCAAGGTCGTTTGGCCCTCCGTAATTTCCGAATTTTGGCTAAGCCGAGCGAACCGCAGGAGGACGCCACTGATGAACAGCCCGATGAGCAACGTCACTTTGATGGCACGTTACTCGTTGATGGAGTTCTCAGAGTTGTTCGCGGAGATGGAAACGGTCCCCTTTCTGCTCTCTTGGATGCTCTTTGTCGATATCTTCAGATCAATTTCACTATTCGTGAGTACTCAGAACATGCTGTTGGAGAGGGTAAAGATGTCAAGGCCGCATCCTATGTTGAAGTTGTCCCTGCTGATGACCGCAAGTCTACAACATCATGGTGGGGAGTTGGCATCGACTCTGATATTGCCGGTTCTGGATTGCGTGCCCTCTTGAGTGCGGTTAACTCTGCCATTGGTGACTGCACCTTGCCAGAGTTGAAGCTGAACGTTGGATTCGGTGTTACATCCGCTCAGGACGATATCGCTAGCGCTATCGTCAATGCCCTCGGCCTTGAACTACCGCGCAGATTCCAATCATCTTTCTTTGAAGTAGTTCAACGTTACGCCCGCGATAGGGACTGCCAGATTTCGTATGACGACCTGATTCAACTATTCCAGAGCACTTATTATTTCGGCAAACCCTCAAAATTCGATCTGGCCTCGTTCAGAATGGAGCATCTCGACGCTACTCGCCGTCGACTGACTGGAGAGCTCCTCTTCTCCGGAGAGAAGCGCGCAGTTAGTGGAGAGGGTAATGGTCCTTTGTCAGCCATCCTTGCTGCCTTCAATCAGCAGATAGATGGCACACTATCAATTAGGGAATACTCAGAGCACTCGATTGGTGAGGGTGCAGAAGTTATGGCTGCATCGTATGTAGAGCTTTTGTATGACGTTCCTGGACAAAAGAAGAGGTCTGCGTGGGGTGTTGGTGCGGATGTAGATATAACGGCGTCTGGTCTCAAGGCCGTCCTGAATTCGGCGAGTGTTCTGGATGTAGTGGCTAAATGAGCACTGAATGCTTTATGAAGCATAATGAAAGGTTATATTATATATATACATGATTTTATCTTGCATCACGTCACTGGCGGAGGCGAACAGAGTCAGTCACATTTGACGGAACAAAGATGTCACTTCTGATCCACCAACCCAAATAAGGTCGGCCACTATCATTGAGTAGGCGGTACCTCACAGTACTTCATTCAACATGTCCAGCTCACGCAACCTCGGAGCATCACTCTCTGACTCCAGACCCTTTCTCAACATGATCAACCCCATGAAGTCGCGCGCCTACCGAGGTTACATACGTGCAGACCAATCTCCAGTTGAAGAGGAAAACGAACTCGAAGAGCAAGATCTTGAGTCTGGAAGGCGCAGTAGAGCAAGTTCGTCTGGGAAAAGTCGAGGCTCAGCTGGCGATGGAGGTCAGACAAGAAAGGACCCTCGATCAGCCACAAATATGAGTTCGCTACGGCCCAACGTCAAGAGAGACGACGAAGATAGAAGGGCGGACTCATCTGATGATGAGGTTCCGCAGAGCTTTATTATAGAGACCCCAGTTTCGAGGATTAATGCTGCACTGAACAAAACCGCTCCTATATCGTCTAAAGCTAGAGGCAAGGCCAAGGCCAAGGCCACTGACAGTTCAGCCACTGCGGTTCCCCAAAGGGGTAAACCATTACATTCTGTTGCTAGTCGGGAAGCGCCCCCTTCAGGTTCAATTTATCCTGTGAAAATACCACCAAGACCTTCAGACTTGAATGAGAGTGAATCTCGCACGGAGATTTACCGCACCAGGTCAGCTGCTTCCGACTCAGGAAAGAGCAGTGGTTCTGGAGGTGTGAGAAGGACAAAGATGCGAAGTCTGGATACCTATGAGCGGGCATTGTGGAATTGGGTGAATGTGTATAATTTGGATGCGTTTCTGCAGGAGGTTTATTATTACTATGAGGGGAAGGGGATTTATAGCATTGCTCTTGCGAGAGGATTAAATCTGCTGTGCGTATCACTCGTCCTTTCTAAAGTCATTCTGCTTATGCTCGAACAACAGAACAGTGGGTTTTGTGATTGGGTTCTCGACGTTTCTTCTTGGCTGTGTTGATTACTCGAAACTGCGGCATGAAGATGTGACGCATCTTTCTCAAGTCGTTGTTCACAAATGCGTATCCAAGTGCGTATGCCCTTTAAACCTCGATGTACATTCACATCATTCTTTCTCAGATTTCATGGACTAACACTTCTCTTTTTCATCCTCTTCCTCGCATTTTACATCTGGCAAATCGTCTCATTCATATTAGACATCCACCGCCTCACCGACATGTACAAGTTTTATACCTACTTGCTCAAGATACCCGACGTTTGTCTCTTCACACTAATCCCAATCTCCTCTCCCTGCTCAACCCCATTTCTAGGCTGACATACAAACCATTTCCTGGCCAGAAGTTGTCCGCCGCATTGGCGCGATTCGCGAAGAAAATCCCATCACTGCCATTTCTTCCAGAAACGCCTCTTCCTCAACACACGCACCCACCAATGACACGACGACAGCCAAACTCGACGCTCACGATATCGCCAATCGTATAATGAGACAAGAAAATTACCTCATAGCTTTGTTTAATAAAGAATTGCTTGACTTGCGTGTACCCTTGTCTCGATTGTTGCATCGGTTTGTCCCGGAGGAGAAGGGAAAGGGTACGGTGTTGACGCAGGCTCTAGAGTGGAATTTGAGGTTTTGTTTGATGGACTATTTATTTGATCATCATGGGAGGGTGAGGAAGGTGTTTTTGAAGAGTAAGAATAGGAGAGTGTTGATTGCAGGGTGAGTTGATCCCCAAAATTATCGTTCATGCTTCTTCAATTGGACTAGATTGAGGCGCAGATTTATATTCATGGGTATTTTGAATGCTATATTCGCGCCGTTGATCGTATCGTATCTACTTATGTATTCTTTCTTCCGTTACTTTGAAGTGCGTTCATTCCTCCTTCTGCTGATTTCGAACGACAAACCATGCATCTATAGGAATATCGCAAAGATCCTTCCACTATCGGGGGACGAAGATACACATCCTTTGCCAAATGGAAATTCCGTGAATTCAACGAGCTACATCATCTCTTTGTCCGACGTCTAGATGAAAGCTATCCCCTCGCAAACATCTATATCGGACAATTTCCGAATGAAAAGATGTCACTTATCATGAGGTACATAGTCTCTCCTCTGTCACGTCTGCACTCTTGCTCATATCAACTCTAGATTTGTGTCGTTCGTCGCTGGGGCATTTACGGCTGTTTTAGTCCTCGTGTCTGTAATCGATCCAGACCTTGTGCTAAGATTTGAAATTTCACCACATCGGAATGTGGCATTTTACCTAGCAGTGTTTGGTGGTATACTTACTGTGGCGAGGGGAATGATTCCGGAAGAGAACAGGGTGTTTGACCCAGAGTTGTTGATGACAGAGGTGATCACTTATACACATTATATGCCGGAGGAATGGAAAGCACAGCTACATAGCCGGGGAGTATGTTTTTTTTTCGCCTTTTCTCTCATGATACAAGATCTGAACTGACTTGTTAGGTGCATCGAGAATTCGGGGAGCTATTCGCGATGAAAGTGTTAATATTCACACAGGAGCTTGTGTCAGTTGCGCTCACACCATTTGTGCTATGGTTCTCTCTGCCAGATTGCGCACCAGCTATCATTGATTTCTTCCGCGAATTCTCGGTGCATGTGGATGGTCTAGGCTATATCTGCAGTTTTGCAGAATTTAATTTTGAGAGACACGGTAATGTGAAGGTATGGATGCCGTTTCATCGCGTTTCTTGAGCTCATCATCAACCACCACCATCGTCAGTTTGGTGCACCAAAATCAGCAAACGATAAAAAGATGATTTCCAACGAAGGCAAAATGGAGAAATCGATGCTGAATTTCAAAGCTGCGAATGTGGATTGGAGTCCTACAGATCCTTCGGGATCGTTATACCTCAGCCGTATGGCTAGCTTAGCCAATGCTGGAGGAGGTAGTGGAAGCAATGGTTTGCCATTCAACCCGCGAGATCCACATAGTATCGCACAACTTTATAGGTCAAGGCATTTCAGGGATCGTCCCTATCAAGTGTCTCACGATCATGTACAATTCATGATTTCACCCGGTGATCTGTCGACTTCTGTGCAGGTTCATGGTGACGATGGGTCTGAAGGAAAGACACTTGTGGAAAAGGCACAAGAGTATGATCGAGCATTGAAACAGAGTCAGAATATAGCTAATGCAAGACGGAGTGGGACAACAGGGAATAGAGGAGTAATGGGTGGTTCGATGTTGTTGAGCGGTTCCTCTGCGAATGCTCCTGCTGCATCAATATACACTGCTCAGCGAGCTCATGATTTGGCTAAAACTGTTGTGTTGGAAGATTCTGATGCCCACCTTGCACCATCACAGAGGGCATCGGAAACCCAGAAGGAATCAGAGAGAGGGGAGGGGAGTGAATTGATTGGAGGGAGTGAGTCGGGGTTGGGGGGGTCAAACTATGTGGATGGTGCGAGGAGGGAAAGGACGGGATATGGGGATGGACATGACAGAGGGTTTGATGTGGACGGAGAGGCGTTTCTGGAGGAAGATGGAGGTGTACTTGGGCTGCTGGCACAGATTTATGGGAGGAGAGGCATTTAAGCAAGTTGCATATCTACATTGATTGTCTACTGTTTGGCGAGAATATCTTGTACGCGTTGAACTTTGCTATCGTTCCCAGTACCAGGAGGGATCTCGCGATCGACGCGAGTGCCGATTCGAATGTCGGTAGCGACTCGAGGAGCGCCCTTGGCATGGACTGCGGCATGGCAGTCATGTATAGCTTGGGAGACGCTGGACCAGGGACCTTCTATGAAGAAAGTGGTCAGAGGATTGTGGAAGGCAAGAAACGAAGAAAAATCCAACCAAGATTAGTGCCGTAGCCACTTTGCGGGAGAATGAATGAGAGAAGATAGTTGCAAGAATGAGCTTACTGCATCTGCAATGGGTGTCAGATGTGTATGAACACAGGCCCAGCAAGAAGACTACCTTGTATGTGAGGCCAGACTTTTCGAGTATGCGCTGGCACTCGGCAATGTACTCTGCGACCTGGTTGAAAAGATGAGGGGTGCCAGCGGAGTGCAGAGAGACGCTCAGCGCACAGACGGCTCATGGGTGCCCATGGGGATGAGGCAAAAGTCTACTGGGGGCATGAGGAACGTCGTGGGGGGATATTTAGTGCGCACCGGCGACGGCGTAGAGGTCGGGCATAACGAGCTGTGACGGGCGGATCCGAGCGGAGATTGAAAGACAAGATGCCTCCTGCGCTGCCCACAAAGCCGCCCTCCCTCTCCTCCCTGCGCTCCGTCGTCCTCTCCGACAATCCCGCCGCCCCGCCCACAACCCGCGTCCCCAGCTCATCCAGTCTTGCAGAGTCCTTCGAGGAGATTTCCATTCCTCCGCCCCTGCCCCAGCGTCCAGCGCCTTCTCTACCCTATGTCCCCCGTCGTGTACCTCCACTCCGCTCGGCAACAACAGGCTCTAGCAGCCTCACCCACACACCCACACTGACCCCTCTTGCAGCCAAATCCAAACGGCCAACCCCTGTGCCCTCTGCCGCACGGAAACGCTACATCTCTGTTTTCAACGCCAACATCCTTCAGCGTCGGCGTGCAGAGGCACAATTCCCCTCCCCCAGAAAATTATCTTATGCAGAAGCCAAAGCCAAGCGCACACGGCAGGCCGCGGGCTGGCGGGGTCTTTCTGTTGATCTCATCACAGCCACCCCAGAAGAACTCACAGCTCACGATCAAAGCATCAAAGGTAAACAGAAAGAATGGGATATCGAGTTGGTTGTCAATGAGAGCGTCGGTCCTCACGAGACATTGGAGGGCCAGATTGTTAAGGCTATATGGGTTCGTTCGAGGATTGAGAAATCAAAATTGGCAGAGATCTGGTGAGCATCTAATCCACCTGCTCAGAACAAAGTACTAGAGCCGTTATAGGAATGAGTGTGATCCACATGGTAAAGGTGTACTCGACGCAGATTCATTCGCACGTGGGATGTGGCGTATCGATGAACACCTCCGCCGCTCCCAGACTCAATCCTCCACCCTTCGAAACGCAACCTCTACATCTCTTCGCAGCGCGAGGATTAATACTACGCATCCTCAGTTACTTCCAATTATCCGTGCATCCCCCGTTGCGACGTCGGTCAGAAGATCGTCGAGTGTTAGAGACAGTGGCCGACATCCACCGCCGCCTCCCTTGCCGAAAATCATCCTTCAGTAATCCTCATGTAATATTCCGTGCTAGATACTCCAGTTGCTTTTACCTTCGTGTGTTAGTTATCATAGTTCTGGACTGGATTCCCTCTCATCCAAGCTCTCAAGTTCCTCTTTCCAAGCTTGAATCAACGCCACACCTAGTTCTTTTCCAAGCGCAAGAGCGAGCGGCACGGGCACTGCATTACCTATTTGTCGAATTTGCTGCAGTATTTTCATAAGAAGGGGAGACAAAATCCAATTTGTCAGCTCACATCTGCATAGACCCCGGATCCTGTGCTTGGAGATTCGAAGGTATATTGATCGGGGAATCCTTGCGACCGCGCACATTCACGGACGGTCAACATCCGTTTTTGCTAGATTAACCATGGATGTGAATGAATTTTCGACTCAGAAACGTTGATATACGTGCATTTGGGTGTAGTGGTCTCGCGTTCCTGCTCGCAGGTGTTAGTGTTGTTAATGTGCAAACGAAGTGATCATCCAGTGCAAGGCGACCGTAGAAAGCTACAAAAATGGTTTGAATGAGGTGATACAACTGATGAGAGAGTGGTCCTACACTTCTTTTGTGTGTCCTTTTCGTATCTCGGTCGGAGTTCCGGGGGTAAGTCTGAAGAATGGGTGAATGCTACGATATCATGATATGAAACTATTCATGATCACCATTATGATCTGCTCCCGGTTCTAGTGGTACAGTCGTTGTCCTATCCCAGCCCATCACCCGTTCAGATGCAAAAAAAGAGATAGAGAAAGAGAAAACACACGCTTCAACCAATTTATACGAAAATCTCTTTGTGTAGTGTCCCTCTAGTTCTCCATTCTCCCCCATTTCTTTCCTTAACCACATCTGGAACCGGTTTTGTGGTTTCATCCCATACTGTACACCGTGAGGATACCCAGGGTACTGAGAGAGTTCGTTGGAGGCCTGGCCGTTGAATGTAGCATGAAATGACGGAATGCCGAGTATATCTTGACGGTAATGTGCTGTTCTCTTGTCTTCAGCCGTCGCAGGTATGATTTCATGGGGATTGACCCTTGTCGCCGAAACTTTTATAAGCCAATCTGATGTTACAAGTGCAATACTTACCAATCGAATCTCGGCTAGGTAGACTATCATCAGCAACCAAAGGATGGAGTCAAAGAAACAAGCATACTAGATCACTAATAGCAGCATCGACCGTGATAGGCCTCAACGGCGCACACTGATGCGGTTCTCCATGCACAACGCTCCTTGTCGGCGGCGGTAACTTATTCCCATTAGGCAGTAACGGACTAATCGCTCCTCTCTTCCACGCATACACAGGAATGGGATGTTTCGGTAACGGCAGTCCCCTCTTCGCGCCCCAAAAGATGACTCGTTCTCTATTCTGCGGTGTCCCATATTGACCTGCTTGTAAAACTTTCCAATGTACTTGATAACCTAGT
>Ga0154007_1000100_pt1 | contig 11414 bp, 19 predicted proteins | sample TSNC091MetaG_FD_104676 | JGI IMG/M metagenome (GOLD analysis project Ga0154007, IMG submission 104676) | Attine ant fungus gardens microbial communities from North Carolina, USA - TSNC091 MetaG | ecosystem: Host-associated > Fungi > Mycelium > Unclassified | place: USA: Connecticut, Klassen Lab... | reverse complement strand
GTGGGATGCTACATTAATGAAGTACAATTAATCTAGGGAGAGATCAACTCACGTCGAAACTGCGATTCAGGTCTGTCATCTTTTTGGAGTATTCTCTTTCTCCCACCCTCACACTCTTTTCCACCTGTTCCGTCTTTTCCTGTATTTCCTTTCGCAACGCAATCAACTTATCAACAGCGAATTCGAATGTCTGGAGGAACGGCTTGGGATCAAACGCTAACGATGCGACCAACAGTCAGGATCAGCTCAGGGGTCTCAGAACTGTTTGGCACGCACGTCCATTGTCGGCATTGGACTGGGTGATAAGCTTCTCTGATATTGAAGAAATAAAATTTGTGCTGTCAAATTTTCCCTATTAAACCTGTTGAGTCGATTTTGTTGATATGAGATCTGCTGATGTACCTTGAACGCTGACAACTGCAGGTGTTCCTCGATATCATGAGAGAAAAACGAGGGTGATGCCATTTCCTAGTAAGAATTGGTATATACTGTAGGCCAGTGAGTGAAATTCGGTGTGCCAATAGATGGTCGGACGGAAAGTATGAGCATGGCAACATTGACGCGCTTGGTTGCTAAAGCCGATCCCTATTTGTAGATATTATCATCAGGCGTCAATAACCTGTTCCCGAAAAAAATTAAGAATGGATTTTCACGAACTGCCAATGAGTGAACACCATCCTCTCAAGACTTTCTTGAATATACATCTTGCATCGGATGTCTCTGTGCTTCTTCACCTCCCATTTGTCTTGGACTCACTGACATCTGAAAATCTCGCGCCCTCATCTCATTTGCCGAAATGGATCGCTCGAGTTCAATCTTTACTGCATTCAAAGGAAACAGGTGGACGCTGGGCTGGAATGGTTCTTGCACAAAAGACTGTATTACTGTCTCAAGGACTGCTTCTAGAATATGGACAATCTTGGGCTGGAGTAGCTCTTCTCTCAATATCAGTCCGTCTGTTCGATTAGGATTAATACTCAGTCTCCCTCATTGTTCCATATAAGAAAAACGATACACCTGTTGTCTTAAAAGCTGCAATCCGTCTCTTGAAAACAATCTTAACACATACCCATGAAGTTTCAGAATTTCGGCGCCAAGTTGCTACCCCAATCATTCCCAAGCTCCTCACCTCATTGGTGCCCCTAGTCGAACAGACTAAAGACATAGAGCTTAAGGTGTGGAATATACTTTCTATCTTCAGTTATGCTATACAATAATATGTAGGTGGTAGCAATGATAACCCTAGTCAACCTCATCTCCTTGTACCCAACACTACATAAGACTTCTTACCCTGCACTTTCCAGCTTGGCGTTACGTTTCCTAGATGGAAATTCTTACGCTCCAGTGTCTCACAACCTGTTGGATGCAGCGTCGCGGTTATATTCCGCGATACATGTAACAGGGGGCAAATTAGGAGCTTCCAGCTTATGGCGGAAGACCCTCGATGAAACTCTGGCCTTCGGTATGAATGCATTCTGGTCACTTCGAACAACATTCGCTGCACAAGGCATGTTTGACTTCTTTGCAAAATCACTGTGTTCTTCTGACATTGTAACGACAGCACCTGTCAACATATCTGTGCCACATAACGAAGATCCGGTCACATTCATCCCACTCCAGCTCGACAGGCTCAACTGTGCCATCATCATACTAGACGACTTAATGGGGTAGGTCCGCCTAATCACGCGTTCTATGCGATCTTACATCAAATACAGTGCCACTGTATATCGACCAGTTCAATTACCTCTCGGAATCATTGTACGATTCGCACTACAGCTTCTCAGGACCACGGACAATCCCAAGGTCAGCGCCTTCGCCATCGAATAATCCGATACTGGACCACTCATGTTATGGCCCACAGGACGGTTTCCTCGACCCAGTTATTCATACAGTCGAGCTCTCTGTCATCCCAAGGATTCAGATTTTTGGCTGTTCCCTTGTAATCTCTCTTGCAGAAAGGTTTGTCTCATTTCACCAAGAATCTCAATGGTCGGTTGAACCTTGTCAAGAGTTGGCTGTCATCTTGGTCCATACATCACGCAAGTTTTGATAGCCCTTGCTGATATCATTGAGAAGCATCGCCTCGCGTAAGTCCCGGTGCTCTAAGTATAAGTCTACTTATTAACATGGTCGATGTAGTGAACACCACCGTATCATATTCTATACACTTGAGACAGTTCTAAAAGGCCAGATCTCGTCCCACCCACCCCAGATTGCCACGCGTCTAATGAAGACCGTTATCCCTTTCATCTCAAAAGTATTATCTAATTCTGGGAATGCCCCAGACACTGGATCCAAAAGTTCGGCGCCTGCTAAGGGAAGGAAGGGTAAAAAGAAAATACAGGATTACGAAGGAGATGAGGTTTTCTCTCTCGCAAGAGTTGTAATATGCCCAACAGATTTGGATGGAAAAGTATTTTTGACCGCATTAGAGGGTGAGTTAGATTTATGCCTCAAAATACCCTGATCCGACGAAATGTTTTAGTGGTCAGATTCTTGTTGCGAGATCCCAATCTCTCGGCTGCAATGCAATCTATATCGGTTCGAGTAGTACTTGCGGTGCTATTTGAGATCACTCGCATGCCTCCAGCAAGATTTTCACCCGATCCCTGTCTCTATCCACAGGTGATCAACAGACTACACGAGATCGTTGCTGAGATTGCATCCGGCACATCAAGTACATTGTCAAAGAGCCTACCCTTGATTATCATGACAATCTGTCGTGGCTGTAACGTCGTAAATATCAAAGTTAAGTAGTCTAAGCAAACCAGGATTGACTTTCTATGTAGGGACCCCAGCGACAGCTCGATCTGCTACTCCATCCTCGCTTGCCACCTCTCATGAGGTCGATGCCTCTTGCTGAGAACATCTCCCTCATCTACAGTGAGGAGTCACACGAGGAAGCAGGGTTACGTCAATCCCTTGGATTATACACAAACCAAACCGAGATACAGCAGCATCTGGACATCGAGATGGATAATTCTACACCCCAACCACCCGAGGAACCCATGATACATACATCTTCCTATCCCTCGAACCCTTCGGAAACTACTCCACCTGTAGTACGACAAGAGCTGGTATCGGCAACACAATCACAGCCTAAAATAAAAGAAAAGGCCATATCATCTCCTAAGCCCATTCCCATAGATGCTCAGGTGGATAGAGAACAGTTGATGCCATATCAACCATCTGCTATAGAAGCTCCTATATTACAATTTTCACAGTTCCCATCGAGAGCTCAGCAGTCTGGACCCTCAAACTCAACTCCTATTCTAGTCGGGGACGGGGACGAGGACGAGGACGAGGAGATGCCAACTTTGAACTTGGATTCGGACTCAGATTCAGATTCAGAATGATATCATTTCATGTTGGCGATATGGATGTTCTCAAGCGTTTTTGTCGGAGACTGAGATTATCAGCCTGCCCGCCTTCGTTTTCGGAGTCAACTGCTTCATCTTTCCGCTTCTGCAGCCCGTTTATCTAAAGAACTGTTAGTTTTCATTGTCAATCAGACCAACAGGAGATGTAATTACTTTCTCCAGGAAAGCTTCTGCTACTGCATTAGATGGATCAATAGACTTCGCCCGACCGAAATGTGATTGTGCATCTCGTAGGTAAGAATTATCCGGTACCTGAGATTCTAAAAGGTGTAAATTAGTGTAGACGAAGAACAATCTTAGTGCATTCACCCTTCAATCTTTGTGCGAGGTACAGACACAAAAGCCCAGCATATATGTGGAGAACAGGGTTATCTTGGTAAGGAAACGAAGGAAGATATCTTTATGATTATCAGAGTATTTTTACCTGTTTTGTCCGAAAACTTACAATTCCAGTTCGTCTAATGCTTGTGAATATTGACCAGATAGTATGAAAAGAAGAACAAGTTCTTTAAGCACCGTTTCCTGGATACCCATTAGCTTTTTTTGATGACAAAAAAGGCAAAAGGATGATACTTTGTCTACATCGCGTAATATCATAATACGGAGATATTGCGTCCGTTGAGGTATGTTTTCGGTTATCGTCTTGCCTTCATTGAGGATGTGCAAGCCTGTCGTCCAGTGCTCCTCCCATCGAAATTCCTTACAGCGAATTAATATAGCCCAGGCTCGCTTCGCTCTTGCAAAATCACTCCGCTGGATGGAAAGATGTAGAATGTCATACAATCTCTTGACATGGACTTTCCTAGCGTCAGGAGGTGGTTTTGAGCCCAACGATGCAAAGAGGAAGTGATGGACTGACGACATGATGCAACTCTATGAATGTCGCAAACAACGCCAAAGGTATTCATCGGTAGCCTCTCCAATCTCTATGGAGGACGATTTCACCTTTGGTGTGTCAGTGTGGGATACCATCGCCTCGCCAGAAGGCGTCTCTCCAATAAAAACCCGCCCATCCATGCCCCAGCCCCCTGAATCGGATGATTCAGGATTTGACGATTTTGAGGACTTCAATACAGCACCCACCTCTGCAGTTGAAGCTCAGGACGATTTTGGAGATTTTGAGGAGTTTGGGGAGTCTCCGACTGTGACAGCAAGTTTCAACAATCAGGCTCTTTTGAGAACCCCATCTGAACGAGACTGGCAATCGCTCAGATTAGACCCACTGCCAGGAAGATCAGAATTGGAGGCAGAGATACATAGAATTCTGGAACCTCTTTGGGCAGACGAGGACATTTCAGAGGTAACAACGGACGATCCCATACGAGAGATAGAGGGCATAGCGCAGATACTGGTGACACCAGAAAGGTAAGTATCTTATCTTGCAATCGAGCTAAGTATGCTTCATAACGACAGTCGGGAAATGTACAAAGTACTACTACAGACACCTCCGCCCACCAAGCCGCCAAATTGGATACAGTCACGCATACGCCGACAGCATCTTATTACCCTCGGCATACCCGTTAATTTGGATGAAATTCTACCTCGAGCAAATAGCAAACATCTGCCACCACTGGAGATCAACACACGTTCCAGTTCTACACCACTCTCTGTCAGTGGACGAAACTCGTTCTCAGTGTCCGCTCACCCATCGCGGTCGGGAACGCCTACTTTCCGACAGAGTTCTGCAGTGACACAATTCGGCCCTAAACCCAACCTGGACATGGATAAAGTCGGTTCTCTCCTTCGATTAGATATGAGTGCGCGAGTTCATGCTTGAGTCAAAATGATTCAACTGAAAACCTCCCAGAAGACCTTAATATCCAGCCACTTGGCGTCCTAGAACGGCATCTTACTGATATCAAAGCTCAGACAGAAAACACTTCTCGCCTATTGACACATCTTCTACAAATAAAAGACGCCCTCCAGCAGGACTCGGAGACATATAATGGGTTGATTGCAGAACTAGTGGGTGAAGCACAGAAAATGAAATCAGGAAAACAGCGGACAGTAGGGAATAGACGTAGTGGAGTGGTTTGAGAGTTTATGAGGTATCGCCTTGATGTTTTGAGGGAGATTTTGTATACGACAGACCTTTGTCTCACGTGATCATACATAAAAATATGTACCAACCTAATACAAATCTCAATGCCTGTCTTTGTTGTATATTCATAAGATTGGACTCTCTACTCTGTGTTTTTACAATGAACATTGTCCACTCACTTCCCTCAACTGTTACTAGCGTTGGTTTTTCGTTTTTGACGTCGCAAGATATTCGTCGTATTTCCGTCAAACAAATCGTTAATTCTGTACTTCTTGATGATCTGAATCGACCTAGTATTGGTGGACTCTATGACCCTGCTCTCGGACCAAGTGATCACTCGGATATGTGGGTTCATGCAATTTTTTTTGAGCATTAGCTCAACTGATTCAACAGTTGCGCAACTTGCCATCTCACATATCATACCTGTCCTGGACACTATGGCCACATTGAGCTCCCTGCACCAGTTTTCCATCCATTATTCATGGGGAACATGTATAATCTTTTGCGAGGATGTTGTATGTTCTGCCATCGTTTCAAGATGAGTCGAACAGTAGTAGGTGGTTGCTGCCTGAATTTTAGTTTTTCTCTGATATCCATTAGTTGTGTCGATATATAGCCCAACTTCGACTACTGGAGCGAGGCTTGCTGGAGGCTGCGCAGGGTGTAGAAGATATTCAGCTACGAGTGCGGAGACGGAAGACAAAAACTAGGGCCGGAGAGGACGAAGGAGACGTGGAAGGAGACGTGGAAGGAGACGTGGGCCTTCCTGATGAAACTCCCCTGGAATTCATGACACGAATCAATCTCTACGTTGCCATTCACTTGTCCCGAGCAAAAAGCAGTACGCGCAATGATTACAAAGATGCCCTGGTGTATCAAGCCCGCAAAGAAATGATCAATGAATTTCTCAAGAATACTATTCTCAAGAAATGTCAGAATGTAGACTGCGATTCGTGCGTTGTACTCTTCTTTCTCATATTTCTTTTGACGTTGCTATTCACTTAGAGTCGGCTATACATATCGCAAAGAAGGCCATACCAAAATCATTGAATACGACCTCTCTCCAAAACAGAAGGGCACACTCACGAGAAAACGTCCCAACGTCTTGTTGGCGGGGAAGATCGGAAATTCTGCCCTCTTACAGCAGCAAGGACCTACCGCTGATGCTGATGTTGATATCGGTAGTTCCCAAGCGGGGGAAAGCGAAGAGGAGGAAGAGAAGGAAGATGATGACATTGAGACCAATCATATCGAGAAGAGCATGTTTGAGATGGACGCTAAGGATGGACGACTACCTAGAGCAGCCAATGGTAGGATGAAGACTGCCAGAGGTCGCAACGAACGGGTTGTGGCGCCAGAGGAATGTCGTGCACACCTGCGTCGTCTGTTCCGCAATGAAGCTGTTGCCTGTTCCCTAATCTTCGGGCGTCATGGCCCCCTTTCTCGCGAGACATTAGGCTATGCCTCTGCTGACATGTTTTTCATGGAGGTTATTGCAGTTTCTCCGACGTGTTATCGACCACCAGTAAAAATGGGCGAAACAATATATGAACATCCTCAAAACGAGTTGCTGTCCCAGATCATAAGCACCTCATATCGTATGAGAGATGTCAACGTCGAAGCTCGAACTCTACAGCAGAAGAAAGACGAATCCAGTGATGAGGACGCACACAGAAAAGTCCTAGCCTCACTTCTCGAGCTTCTTGTTCAGCTGCAAGTAAACGTCAATAGTTTCATTGACAGTAGTCAGAACCCTCAGCATATGAGAAACGGCAAACTTCCTCCACCTGGAGTGAAGCAGGGCCTGGAGAAGAAGGAGGGTCTTTTCCGTAAAAACATGATGGTAGGTTTGATCTCCCTTTTCAATTGAGTAATACTCCAACAGCATGATAGGGCAAACGTGTCAACTACGCTGCACGTTCTGTCATTTCGCCGGATGTCAACATTGAACCCAACGAGATTGGTATCCCTCCTGTCTTCGCGAGGAAACTCACCTTCCCTGAACCTGTCACTCCTGCCAATTTCCACGAAATGCGCCAACGAGTGATCACCGGTTCACACGGTTACCCAGGAGCAAGCATGGTTGAATATGAAGACGGTCATCAACAATTTTTGGTATCCATTCCTTCTTGACTGGGATTCCAAACGTTAAAATTCGTGTCAGGACAAACTTACCGTTGAACAACGAACTGCCATTGCGAACCAGTTACTCACGCCTCAAGAAGGAAAGCGTGCAGGTCTAGGACGCAAGGGTCTTCACACACGCACGCCTGCGATCAACAAGAAGGTGTACAGACACTTGAAGGACGGAGACATTCTCATCCTCAATCGCCAACCGACATTGCACAAGCCGAGCATGATGTGCCACAAGGCAAAGGTCTTGAAAGGAGAAAAGACGATTCGCATGCACTACGCCAACTGGTATGTTGCAATCAATATCGACCGAGCTTGAAGTACGACCGACTGACATCACCCAGTAATTCTTATAATGGTAAGTTGTCTCTTAATGCTCTTTGACTTGATGCATCTCTCAATTGACTATAAGCCGATTTTGATGGTGATGGTAAGCTTGTCTACTGTGATGATCTGGACCTATGCTAATCTATCTCTAGAGATGAACATTCACTTCCCTCGTATGTGTTTCTATCTTGGAGCAAGAATCAGCCTGACCCCGTTGTGTTGTAATATCTTTATAGAAAATCATGTGGCTCGAGCCGAAGCTATGTTGGTCGCTAATACGGATAATCAATATCTCGTTCCAACATCTGGTAACCCTCTGCGTGGGTTGATCCAAGATCATGTTGTTGCTGGTGTATGGATGACAAGTCAAGATACTTTCTTATCTCGAGAGGAGTACTTCCAATTACTCTATGGAGCTCTCCGGCCTGAAGATGAAGACTACTGCTATACAGGTCGTCTAGAGACACTACCTCCAACAATTTGGAAGCCAAAACCATTGTGGACGGGAAAACAAATTGTGAGTCAGTCCTACTCTTATTTTCAACAACTTATCCAAGGTATGACTCCAGATTTCGACCATTCTCAAAAACATCACTCCGCCTCAATTTGAAGGCCTCAATCTAGATGCAAAGACCAAGGTACCGGGTTTCCTCTGGGGAGGGGATTCTAAAGAGGACAAGGTAGTTTTCATGGATGGGGAGCTCCTTTGTGGTGTCCTCGACAAAGCAGCGTTTGGTGCCAGTGATTATGGCCTTGTACACTCGGTCTACGAGCTTTATGGTCCAGAAATTGCTGGGAAACTTCTCGGTATTCTTAGCCGTTTGTTCACTAAGTTCCTGCAACATCGAGCCTTCACATGTCGAATGGATGATTTGGTTCTAACCCCAGAAGGAGATCGGAAACGCGACAAATTGCTAGAAAAAGCCAAGGATTGGGGTACAGAGGCGGCCATCGATAACTTCCCATCCCTCAAAAATATACCTGCGAAGGAGATTCCCTCGTATTTGGAGGTACTCCTTCAAGATGTATTACATGACGACACCAAGATGGCTGGCCTTGATATGACTGTCAAAACCAAGCTCTCCAAACTCACCACCTCCATTTCCGATGCTTGCCTTCCAACGGGTCTTTTGCGCAAATTCCCCAACAATAACATGCAGACCATGACCCAGTCTGGTGCAAAGGGCTCTGCGGTCAATGTACGTCAGATATCTTGTAGTTTGGGTCAACAGGAATTGGAAGGTCGTCGTGTGCCTGTCATGGTTAGCGGAAAGACATTGCCGTCGTTTCGGCCTTTTGAGACCAAAGCGATAGCTGGTGGCTACATCGCAAGCCGCTTCCTGACTGGTATTAAGCCGCAAGAATTTTACTTCCACTGCATGGCTGGACGCGAGGGTCTTATTGACACCGCCGTCAAGACATCTCGATCGGGTTATCTCCAGCGCTGTCTTATCAAACATTTGGAGGGAATTCGTGTACATTACGACCACACGGTTCGAGGGAGCGATAATTCGGTGTATCAATTTGCTTATGGAGGAGATGCACTTGACGTGACGAAGCAGAAGCATTTGTACCAGTTTGACTTTATTGCCCAAAACGAAGAGTCGTCGATTATGCGCTTGCAACCAGGTCGTATGGCTGACATCGTTGATAACACCACGGCGGTTACATATATGAAAAAGGTGCTTAAGAGATCAGCGGAACGTTCAAAGAAAGGCCATCCGTCAAAGAGAGATCGATATGATCCAGCAATGGCCAAGTATAACCCTAGCAGATTTTTGGGTGCAACGTCCGAGCAATTCGCACTGGCTGTAGACAATTATATGAAGACGAACCCAAATAAGCTGTTGGAGATGAAAGGGGAAGAAGAGTTGGTGAAAAGGAGACACGAGAAAATATCTGCACATAATTTCAAAATGGTGATGAATGTGAAATATATGCGCAGTTTAGTGGAACCTGGCGAAGCGGTAGGACTATTAGCGTCTCAAGGGTACGTTGCTACTCAGTCTGTTTCACTATATTCGCTTACTTCTGGATACAGTGTTGGTGAACCATCGACTCAGATGACTCTCAATACGTTTCACTTCGCTGGTGTGTCCATAAGAGACGCCAATATGCTCCAAATCTGACTGTTCATAGGACATGGTGCCGCCAACGTCACTCTTGGTATTCCCCGCCTTCGAGAAATTATCATGACAGCATCGGAGAAACCAAAAACACCCTCCATGACCATGAAAATCCGTCAAGGCATCTCTCAAGAAGATATTGATAGTTTCTGCAAACGTGCAAGTCGTATCACCCTCTCGCAAGTCGTTGAGAACGTCGTTGTACGAGAAATTTTCAAGGTTAAAGGCAAAGCCCGTCGTACGGTCTTCAACATTGACATCAATTTCTTCCCTCCAGAAGAATACACGACAGAATACGACGTTGAGCCGATGGAGATTCTGAACGCGTTTTCCGGTCGCTTCCCTCTCACGCTCAAGAAGGAGATTGCGAACGAAATGAAGCGATTAGATGCTGATCTGAAAAGCCAAATAGCAGAGCTTGGAAGGGGAGAGAAGACTAAGGAAAAGGAAAGAGCTAATGATGATGCAGATGACGACGGGGAGGCTCCTAGAAAGAAGAGGGATGACGATGAGGATAGTGAGGTTGGTGATGGTGATGCAGATGACGACAAAAGAGCAAGACAGAAAAAGCAAAAGGCATCGTACGAGAGTGACGAAGAACAGGATGAAGGTGAAGGCGAACTCGATGATGCAGAGATCGAAGCTGCCTATGCCGAGGAAGAGGATGATATGAATGTTGATGAAGGCGAGAAGGAAAAGAGAAGGAAGGATTCTACACTTGACGAAGAAGCCGATCGTGTGGCTGACTTGTTCATTCAACATTTACTGCATGCATCAACATTTGTGTTCACGCCATCTCAGTGCAACTTTGAGTTAGAAGTAGGTTTCAAAGCTGTGAATCTGTTACTACACGCTCACGAAGATTTATATAGTTCACTACCGATATACCAAAGCTCTTATTTGTTGGCATCGTGGAGAGAACCTGCCGTGCCACTGTTATCCGGGAAATTCTCGGGATAAAGGACTGCTTCCAGGTCAAGGGCACCAGCAAAAATGGGTTTGAGATCAAAGTAAGCCATATACATCAATATCACATTCCTTTCCTGATGACGATGGCCTTTTGTCCATTCATGTGCTTAGCTTGCGACTAATGGATCAAATTTACGTGGCATCTGGGAGTTCGCAGCAAGCTCAGGGGAGAGCATCCTTGAGGATGAAGAGATCTATTCGAACGATATTTATGCCATTCTAAAAACATATGGGGTTGAGATGGCCCGTGCAGCTATCTTGCGAGAGATGGGTGATGTTTTCGGAGTTTATAATATTCAAGTAGACAGAAGACATCTAGAGCTGATTGCGGACTACATGGTGCGTCATCACATGGGAGCTTCTTTCCTTGGCTGGGACTGACTAGGGACAGACATTTGAAGGGGGTTATAAACCGTTCAATCGGAAGGGTATCTCTGG
>Ga0154007_1000099_pt1 | contig 11475 bp, 16 predicted proteins | sample TSNC091MetaG_FD_104676 | JGI IMG/M metagenome (GOLD analysis project Ga0154007, IMG submission 104676) | Attine ant fungus gardens microbial communities from North Carolina, USA - TSNC091 MetaG | ecosystem: Host-associated > Fungi > Mycelium > Unclassified | place: USA: Connecticut, Klassen Lab... | reverse complement strand
TCGCAGCGGAATGATGTCGAGGGCAGCAATACAAATATATTTGTTCAATTCAATTATAGGCATACAAGTGGATAAATTGCCTTCCTATTTGAGAGCGCATGTAACTTGAACAAAATCTCGAACTGCTGTCCGCTTAAAGGTTCTGGAGCAGGTGAATGGATTCAAAGACATGAAAGTACCTATCCATTAAGAGTGGCACCGAGGTCTCAAGACGATTCTTTCTTCACACCATATTTCGCTGGGTCTGTCCCGTGATGAGGATGGTTCACGAGGTTAAACCTAGACGAAAAAATGTCAGCAAAGTGAGAGAGAAAAGAGGAAGAAAATTATCACATTGGGAAGGCCGCTGAGATAAAGTCATAAGTACACATTCCAGCCCATGGAAGTAGGGTACGTACAGAATTTGAGCTGAGAGAACTGTGAGTTGCGGAATGCAGTGCCCTGCACCCACTCCGGCTGATAGCTCTCACCGTAAAGAGGTTTACCTTCCCTGGCACGTTGGCTGAGCTCATCAAGGTCACGATCATATTCACGTTGATTCTCTGACCAGCCCCAGAACCGTGCTAATGATAACATAAGAAAGAAGAACCAAGGGTCGAAAGAATTTGCACAAACCGCTCGAGCGCTGGTAAGCCATTAGGAACCCCCCGATGAAACCGAGTAAACCTCCAAGACGCAACGAAGTTCTGATTTTGAATTTAGTGGGATCTGCCATTTCTGCACGAAGCTGAGGATTAGAGGTAGAGATTAATAAGGTCACGAACCCCAGAAATACAACGCAGCGGGGAAGGCACCAGTTGCGCCTAGCCAGACAGCATAGTCAGAGGGCCTCAAGTATCTTATAACACGCGACGCATGGGGGTCTGCGTCGATTAGCGGGTAAGGAGTCTCAATCACCTTGTGGGGCATTGCAGTACTATGTTTGTCATTGCGGATGATGATGCCTGGGTACGCAGGCTCACGTGTTTGTGGGAAATCTGGTCTAAACTTTGTTGTTCTCTTTTTACCATACCCACCCTTCCCCTTTACAGCGATGAGCGCAATCCGCAGAAAGTTTAGTCACTCGAACAGGCCTTCGCCACCTTACGTACGTCCCTTCCAGGGACCGGTGAATCCCCCCCAGAGACAGGCGAATCCCCCCCAGGGACAGGTGTGTATATCTGGTCTGGTGGAGTGGTTCACAAGACTGATGTTTTTTTCAGCCTTGGAATTTTTCAAATTTTCTGACTCGTTTGAACCCCTTACGACGTCTGAGATCTGTAAGGCGCCTTAATTCAGTTGAAGAGGGCCTCAGTTCCGATGAAGATCCTGACGTCGAGCCATCGACACAGACACGTTTTCAAACATCATTCCAGAGAGTACGTCTTGTGATTTTGGACCCATTATTTTAAAAAACTTATTAGAAGCTGCAGACCTCACTTTGGGCTCCACAGACCCAGGAGGATGATGATGAAATAGTTAACCAATCATCGACACAGACACGTGCTCAAACACCATTCCAGGAGTGGCAAGAAGAGGAAGAGGAAGAGGAAGAAGAAGAGGAAGAAGAGAGAAACCCTTTTCCGGTCCCATCTTGGGCCGACAAGTTAGTCCAGGAGGGCGGACAAGTAAACCGGTTATTGACACCGTTCCAGAGTGTACGTCTATTGCCATCTCAAATAAATAAATAAATTTCTCAAAATTTTTCAGGTACTGCGAACTGGGGAACCCAGCTCTTATAACTACTATTGGCCATTCGAGGACAGAAAAAGTAAAGCAACCACCGATACGGGCACGTGATTCAACATCAATCCAGAGACCGTTTTGGCTGACAAATATTCCAGAAACGGCAGACAGGGAATGGACGCATCTTTTCGACCTCATCCTGGACCCAATGGTCAACGGAGGGCGAACAGGGCGAGCAGCCCTCGACAAAGGCACGTGATCAACCACCCAGAGACCATTCTTGATTGACAAATGTTCCAGAAGTGGCAGACAGGGAATGAACACGCCTTCCCAACCTCAACTTCAGCGACAGAGTCCTTTCAGGCACGAGGAGTGCCCTCAACCGCCATCATGCCAGGCACTGAGCTCACTCTTGACGCCGAGAGAAATTCATCCCAAAATTTGGATGCAGTGACAGATTTTCTGATGTCTAAAGTGAATGAGTCGGTCAGTGCAAAGTGCGTAGACCGAATCGTGACTCTGCTTCAGTTCAGTAAAGAAGGCTTGTCTTCCCTATATCGTTCTCCTAAAACAAATTGACGAAAATGAGAACAGATACTTTTCGCTTTCATAACTGGTCATTGAGTGGAGCACCACCACCCGCGACCTTGGTTCCTTCTGTTTCTGTCCCTTGCAAGCCTGAGGAGGGCCTAAATAGAGATCTTGCATTTGGTAGTGGTCAAATAGCTCCTTCGCGACCAGGGCACTGCAGACCCGCTTGGGAGGGTCATGAACCGAAGGGCCATTTCTCAGATTATATTAAAGATATACTAAGAGCTTGCCCGTGGACCCCCGTCACACCCTCGGCACCATTGCGTACGGCACCAAGCAACCAGACATTGAGGCCACCTGTCATCACAGGTCTTGGGCAACGATCAGACAAGTTGCATTCAGCCCCTGTCGCCCCATCCCCACTTCATCAGGCTTGGATTGGTGATTCACCATCTGGCAGTGAATCTGGCTCTTCTGAGGAGCAAGGGATGCTTGATCAAACAGAATCTACGCAAATGGATTTACCCACCGCAAGAAAGATTGTTCAACAAATAGAGAAAGAGTTGGCAAAAGAAATGGAGATGGCCAAGAAAATGGAGATGGCCCAACAAACAGAGATGGATAAACACAAAAAGGCGTTGAGCCAACAAATACAGACAGATGGTCAAAACCAGGATGGAATTCGAGTTCAAGACAAAACACTTGCACGTCCATCAAAACGCAAACGTTCGGCTCGAGAAAGGGTTCCGACAGAATTTTCAAATGAAGATGATACGCAGATTCGGGAAATATCTCTGCTAGAATATATCCAAGCTACTGTACCACCGGTTTGTTTGGGGCTATCATTTCGTGCGTTCGATGACTGATCCTGAATTTTTAGGGGAGGTCAAGGTCACGACCAATAGTTGTCGATGATGAAGAAGAGGAGGATGTCCCAGTCCCCAAACGATTCAAGTCACGGTCCAACAGACGAACCCCGAGGGCAATCGTTGACATTGAGATGCAGCCTGCGCAAACCACAACAGAAATTGTTGACGTTGAGATGCGGTCTACGCAAACACCGACAGAAATCGTTGGCCTTGAGATGCAGCCTGCGCGAACCATGGGAGAAACTGTCGACGTTGGAATGCAGTCCACATCATCACAAAAAAATCATTCGCCTTTCAGCATTTTAGTGCCACCGACATCTGGGCGGCTTTCAATCCCTACGCAGAACTCTGTCGGGCCCAAGTCCAGCATGCCTAAAGAACCAAGTAAATTGCGCTTCAGTGTACAGCCAGAGTCTACAGTATCTCCTGCTCTTGTACCTGAGTCTCGAATGACTCAGATGTCTCCGAAGATGAACTTCGCTCCGTCAGCATCTGTACCCACGTTCATGGTTACACCCTCAATTCCTGCGCAAGGAGTCCCGCCTACATCTGGGTCTCATTCTGCTTCCATCCCAAAGATAGATTTGAGGAGTACAGTAGGGGCACAACAGCTGCCTGCCTTCGCCTTCGCCTCCCCTACCCGCTCTACAGCAGACAACTCCGGAGTTCGGGGTGAGGTTCGGTCGGCTGTTAAGACTACCCTGCCTGTTTATGATATCACATTGTGACGTGAAAAGATGGCTGGGACGACTGTCATCCTTTTCTCCCTGGTTTCTATTCTTTTTTTGTGTCATCTTCTATCTGCTTATCATTGTCTTGCCTCATTTTAACGTTTTGCTGTTTCTTTCTATCTCTGTCTCTTTGTATCGCTCTGTTTCTCTTTTCTTTTAATCTGTGTTGTTTCTTTTTGAACTTTGTCATTTCTTTGAATCTCTGTTTCTGTTTCTTTTAATTTCAATTTCTGTTTTTTTAAATCTCTGTTTCTGTTTCTTTTTTAATCTCTGTTTGCTGTTTCTCTCGATTTCTGTTCACTGTTCCTCTCGATTTCTGTTCGCTGCTCCTCTCAATTTCTGTTCGCTGCTCTCTCGATTTCTGCTTCTCTGTCTCCTTTTATCTCCTTCTGTCTCTTTTTCTAGTTACTATTTTTCACCTCTGTTTCTCTTGATCTCCCTGTTTCTCTTTTTTGATCCTTCTTTCATTTCTCTTATTTTCTAGCTTTTCTCTTTGTCTTGTTTTCTTAATTCATTATATATATAATCTGCTGGTTTGTAGTAGCTATCTTTCGAAAGCATACTTGTAGTCAGCTCAGAGCAAAGTTGATGTGAACGAAACCATTGATTGAAAAAGGCATATTTGTTACAATAAGATAGTAGGACACGAAACAAACGCCAAAGGCCAGTGTCACGGCGAAGAAGGTGGCACCTTTGAGAAATCGAGACGCCGTGCGATTGATCTCGCTTTCACTTCTGTAGGTGAAGTCAATCTCCTCTTCACACCCTTACTCGTCGCTATAGCATCAGGAATAGTCACATCAACATTGACATTCTCCTCATCAGCTGCCTTGTTGGCAACACTTGAGCACTTGGGCAGTTTCGAGGGATGACTTGGATAGGGAAGAGCGAAGAAGTAAGCATGGTTAAGCCCCTACAAATATCCCATCAGTCTGTGGCGAACAAGAGAATAGCTCTCACATCTAGCGCTGAAATTCGTTTACGTGGTTCGTACACGAGGCATTTCCCAAGCAGATTAAGCGTATCAGCACTCGCTGCAGTGAACAGATCGCGCATCGGTGGTTTGGGGAATTGTCCCACTGGTACATAATCTGGCAGTTTCGTATGTCCCTGTCGGTGACCGTGAGATGGGCTGCATTTTTGTATCCCCAAGCACTGACATACATACAGGCCAATCATCTTCCGTAGGAGTTCCTAATGCCCGGAATATTGTCTTGAGTTGGTCCATGTCACTCTCCCCAGCTAAGTAGGGTATCCGTAACATCAGCTCCGCAAAGATACATCCCACAGACCATATGTCGACTGCTGTACTGTAATACCGACTGCCGAATAGAAGCTCTGGTGGACGGTACCATCGGGTGATCACTTGGCATGTCATTTTGTATCCTGGATCGCCAAAATCCCGAGCGAGACCAAAGTCTGCGAGTTTGAGATGTCCATCCGAGGCAATGAGCAGATTATTAGGTTTCAAATCCTATGCCAAAAGTCTAAGACGGTAGTCTGGGAGGAGGAACAACAAAAGCGTTACCCGATGGAGAATCCAATTTCTATGACAAAACTCGAGTCCGCGAAATGTCATCGCCATCCAGCTTTTGATGTCCGCTGGGAGGAACACAAGCGAACGGTCTTTGATGATCATTTCGAGGTCCGAGTCAAGGAATTCGAGGACGAGGTTGAGATTGGTTTTTGAAGAGAAGACATCGACGAGCTGTAGGAGGGAGGGATGAAGTTCTTTCTATATCGTAACATGCCGAGACTCACTTCAATCACGTTCTGATGTTTCAATTCTCTGAGGAATTTCACTTCGCGGATCGCAGACATGTCTAATCCGTCCTTGAACTGTCCTACCTTGATTTTCTTGATAGCAACTTTGCGTCCGGTTGATCCTTCTCGTCCTGGACCATCTCAAGCTCTCTGAGGGATCCATGCCGAGGGCATTGAGACACCGACCTTGGTATACAACAGCATAGGTGCCCTCACCCACCTTCCTGTCCTTGATCCTAGCAAAGCAGAGTTTCCAGATAAAATATAAAACACAAGAGAGGTCCCTACCATTGTTTCTGACGAGCCGCGTTGGCTTTCTCAACAGCGTCCATGGCTGCTGCCAAGATTCAATCAATAGGGGTCATGCACGTGCTCAATAATAAGTACGCGACCTAAATTAACCCTTCGTGTTGGATTTTCAAATGTTTCAGTTTCCCGTCTGACGGCCTATACCACTAGTCAATGCCCTACTTCCAATCGTTGTATGACATCCTGGAAATTGCAAAATCTGCCTCTGCCGACGAAAGTCAGCTCGTCTTTATGATTTGCAAAAGTACATGAAGTTGACTCGATGACAGTCCGCAAGGCATATCGGAAGAAGGCATTGGAAACGCATCCAGACAAGCTCAGTCCTGATGCAAGCACTGCCCACCGTCGTGCTGCGGAAGCCCAATTTCATCTGGTATCGTGTGTATGTGTGTATGTGAAAAACCCATTCAAAAGCAGACGCTGTTCTAGATTCACAATGCGTTTGAAACATTGGGTGATCCACAAAGGCGGAAGGTATGTGCCCTTTTCCGACCGGTCAGACATGTACTGCACATGTAGGCAGGCTTACGATGCATGGGGCAACAAGCTTGATCCAAACATTTTGCTAGAAGAGTCGATGAAGCGGAGACAAGATCGAGAAGCTTGGGCAAGTGGCCTCAAGGCAGAATATGAACGCCGCAAAGTGATGAGGAGACAGGCGTCGTCGGTTCCTAATCCACAGTATCGGCCTGAATCTGGGAGGACATCTTCTGCTCCTCGGCCCAAGCCACCTCCACCTCCACCACGTCAACAGCATTCAGTGCAGAACATAATGCCAGGTCAAGAACAGATGATTGAAGAGATGCTACAACAGGTGAGAACGCAGCTGCCCCCAGACTACGAAGAGCGGAAAAGACGAGTACTTGAGGTACGACAACACTGGATGATCTTAACAGCTGCCTGACCTATTATCAGAAAAAAGCGGAACGGGAAAGAGCAGCTATTTGAGATACAATCCAGATGTTGTATTCATGTCCTGTACTCTATAATTTTTGAACAAAGCCTCTTCATGCTAATTTTCTACCGCCTGTTCATTCAGGGTCCTCAATCTACTCCTAGCAATCTTTCCAACATCGTCGACAGCCCTCTTCAGCTCCGCCAACCATCTCTCATCGGACTGATCGTATGCCTTGAGTTTGAACCCATCTACTGGTGGAGTGTCCGGCAAATGCGAATGCTGGATTCCTAGTACAATCTCCATCTCCTGTGCAATGGCTGCCCTGCTTCTCCCATTGACGAATGTGATGTACCGCAAACCAGGATATTGGGCTTCGTAGCATGCATTCAGATGCCTCAAACGCTCCAATACCTCGGGTGGCGTAGGATCGGTCATCGCAGTGGCCCCTTGCTCCTGGGCACTCAACGTCGACAAGTTTTTACTTTCGCCGATCCTTGGATGACCAGAGATGAATTCGGACTGGGATGGAATATCCCATTTCCCTATTATATCAAGAGAAAGATCGACAAGGCGTGCGTAGGATGGCGGCGGTTGTGATTCAAGGAGCGAGGACAGCTGTGGTTCAAGAACAAGAGAGAGAATGGAAGAGGGCTCAAACAGAATAGCTAAGGATGTTGTGAGTGGCAAAGATGTCATCATCATTATGAGAGCGGGCCGCTGTTCCGCCAGAACCTCACAATCCATCTATCTCATCTCTGTTCTCTCCCAATAACCTTGTTCAGTCGAACAATGGCCAGTCAACCATATACACTCAACTGGGGTATCATCTCCACTGGAAAAATTGCCTCGGCCTTCTTCAAGGTAGGGGGTCTTAACTCCACATGTTTCTGCGGATTGACCCTAGTTATTCTTGTAGGATATCTTGCTAGATCCAAAGACGTGAGCCTCCCCAGGCCTGGATATCGATTCGCTTTACGCTGAACAACATCAAAGTCGGAGTGTCACAGATATCATTCACAAGACCGTCGCCGTAGGCTCTCGAAGTACAGCCAAAGCTCAGGAATTCATTAACACTCATGCCGGAGGCGACGAAAGCATCAAGGCTTATGGTTCCTACGATGAAGTCTTCGCAGACAAGGTGGGTCCATGTATACTTTTGTAGAGGGCTCCCCAATGACTCAAAGATACCTAGGACGTTGATGTGGTGTACATTGGTACCCCCCATCCATTCCATTATGAGAATTCACTGGCTGCGATCAAGGCTCATAAACATGTCTTAGTCGAGAAACCTGCCACTTGTAACGCTGCAGAGTTTCGTTCTCTTCTCCAGGCTGCAAAAGAGAACAACGTTTTCATCATGGAGGCCATGTGGACGAGATTCTTGCCCATCAGTTCAGAAATCAAGCAAGTAGCAGAGGTGGGAAGTCTTGGAAACCCGATTGTACTACATGCCGATTTGTCCTTCAACTTCAATATCGACAGCATGTCTTTCCTCTTGCTTCAAGTCTTATCTTAATCTCACGATTTTTGAAAAGAACTTCCTTTGACAGATAGAATTATCGACCCAAATCTCGGTGGTGGTGGCCTTCTTGATCTGTGAGCATCTTGATCTGTCCACAAAATTTTTGAGCTCACACTGTCTTTAATAGCGGTCCCTATCCCCTTGTTTGGGTGAGTCCAGAAATGATACATGAAATGGAAGCACCTAACCTACGAGTCTCCAAGGCGATCATGGCCATCTATGAACACCCTTCGAATGCTCATTCTCGCCCAGTTTCCATCTCTTCATCGATGCTCAAGACGCCTCTCACAGGCGTTGATGCTAATACGTCATTTACTCTCACCTTCCCCTCTGCCCAAGCCATCTTATCAACCAGTATCAACATCACTTCTCCTCCCATTGGGTGTACGATTCGTTATGAGCGCGGCTCTATCACGGTTGCTCCGCCTATCTCCTGTCCCAAAAAGTTCACTGTGCAATATCATGACAGTGCTCACAAGGTGATTCGAGAAGAAACGAGAACATTTGACTACGTCGGGGGAGGATTGCATTTCCAAGCTGACGAGGTGGCTCGGTGTGTGAGAGATGGAAAGAGGGAGAGCGGGGTGTGGTCTCATGAGAAGACACTGTTGGAAATGGAGGTGTTTGATCATATCCGTCGAAATGGGGGTTATATCTTTCCTCCGGGGGTAGAGAAGGTTCTTTCGTAAAAAAAAAAAGGGTGCTCGATCCGTCCATTAATTCGAATGTATACTTGTTCTATTTGGGGAAATGAAGAATCACGGAGGTCATGTTTGAGAGAAGAATGAAAGGTTGATTGTAATAAACGCACTATTTCTGGGGCCATGATAATTAGCAACCAATCTTTGTGGTATGCTTGGGACACCAGGATCTTCAGCGAACTATGACATTACAACAATCCTCTTGTTCACTCGCTTCAGTTTCTATTAGACAATCCCTCTGGACCATATTCATGACCGCTCTCAAGAGAATTATGTCTTCCCATCAGCCAAATTTGTTTCTTGCATCACCGTCTGTGAGCACTTGAGCACGTACTGATGTTCGATTTTGGAGGTGTTGGGTTCTTTCATTCCATATAAGTATATCATGAAGATAGCCAGAGTCTATGCTGATGCTTTTATAGAGAGGAATAAGCAGTTAATACAGTACTCGAAGGTAGTCAAACGGGAATTAGGGGCGGTTCACAAAAAGTCATCACGGGAAGACCACAGACATCAAGGTATCAGAATCGGAGAAATATCTATTTGCCACCAGTGGTGCCCATGCCCATAGAAGCCTTAAAGGTGTCATAAATCCACCATTGGAAGCCGGTGAGGGTACCTGATATAGATGATATCAGTTTATTTGTCTTTTCTCCCGATACCGCAGTGAGAGTACTGACCAATCATGATGACACGAGTACCGAGACCTTTAGTGGCAAGGGAGACAACACCGACTTCTTTTGCAATAGTGCCGAGGCTCTTGCCCTTGTTCGCAGACTTGCCAAGTTGAGAGACGAGGGAGTCGGCAGGGTGCGAGACGACAGCGCATACAACACCAGCGAGATAGCCAGAGGCGAAGGTGACGCCAAGCTGAGTACCCTTGCCGTAGGTTTCCTTGGGCTCCGTGAAGACATGAGTATAGAAGAGCTGTACGATCTTCTCAAAGAAGAAGAATTTGGCCATGGTGTAGGGGATCTAATTGACCATCCCCAGTCAAGAACTGCATACGAAGAGAATTTTCTGGACTTGCCTGACGCGACCACAGGGGAACAAGCGAGCCAAAGGGGAACCGGGTCTCAACCTTGGTCCTGCTCATCTCTTTGAGAGCAGCGCTGAAGGGAATGGGGAAAGTACCCGTAGGGCTGGTTTGGATTTTGACTTTGGTCATTTCGAGAGGACAGAGGGCGATATCGGCGACGACCTCGGCAGAGGCAGAACCGGCTAGCCAGATGGCAGGCTTGTATTTATTTGAGAGCTCCTCACCAGCCATGTTCATGTACGTATCCTTGAAGACTTCGTAGAGACCATACTTGAACATACCCTGAAAAGAGTAGCCGACAAATGTAGGGCCGAAGCCTTTCCAGATGCCATTGGAGCCCTCCTCAGCGATGAGGGTCTTGAGAGTACCGCCAAGAGCGTTGTATTTGGCAGGGTTGACCTATGGGACTAAGCCAGGTATACGAGGAGCTCTAGAATTGAGTCAACACACCTGCATATTACATTTTGCAACGTCAAGAGGAGTAATGCCAGCATGGGTGGTACCACAAGCGAGGGCGCCACCGAACATGCATTTTGAGTAGTAGCTGGCGTCGTGGGGGACAGGCCCTAGGTTCCTGCAGAGGATATGTGAGCGGATAAGCTGAACAAAAGAAAAAGCAAGCAGACCTTGCATCCCATTTGCCCGAGGGAGAAGCCATTGGAGTGGTTCGAACAAGAGAGAAAAAGAAAAAAAAAGGAAAAAAAGCAGGCAGTGCAACCGGGTCTTCCCGCACCAATCATACTTGTCCATGTCCGATGTTGTCGACGCTGCCGGGCGCATCCTCCACGACGTTCGCAGCTTCCAGATCCCACGTCTCAGCAAATGCGACTCTTCCCTTGCAGACCAGCAGCAACTCGCTGCAGAGCTGAGAGAAGACCTGGATCGTGCGGGCAGACTTGTTGAACAACTGGCTGTTGCCATTGCAGACGAGCAGGACGACAAGGCTAGACTGCAGCTGGAGACGACCGTCAACGAACTGCGAGACTCTCTTTGTCAGTAGGTCCTGCTTGCTTGGTGCCCAGCTTCTTGTGAGGTCACAAGTCCAGGTTGAGAAGGGATACCCGTGCTGCTCTCCTGCTTTCCAAGAAAGCCATAGACTCGAGAAATTCCACGGCCATCCGCCAGGAGCTCTTTTTCTCTTCTGCAGTCAAAGAAAAATCAGAAACAAAATCGTAGGCACTTTTAATCCGTACGCTTGCCTGGTCTGACGTCAATACAAAGTAACGACGATGCACTCAACAAGGCAAACGACGACGTTACTGACGCCCTCCGTCGCACAATATCCCTCATGCAGGGCGAGCTAGAGCGTTCAGTCTTGACTACTCAGATGCTAGGTAGCCGCCCCTTTTCTCATCGATCGTCTTTTGCTCACCAGCCACATCAGATGAATCGTCGGCCACGTTGCTCGCAACATCCCAAACACACGACTCCTTGAATTATCTCCTA
>Ga0154007_1000095_pt1 | contig 11580 bp, 15 predicted proteins | sample TSNC091MetaG_FD_104676 | JGI IMG/M metagenome (GOLD analysis project Ga0154007, IMG submission 104676) | Attine ant fungus gardens microbial communities from North Carolina, USA - TSNC091 MetaG | ecosystem: Host-associated > Fungi > Mycelium > Unclassified | place: USA: Connecticut, Klassen Lab... | reverse complement strand
TTCTATCCCCGATTTAAAACATCTAAGGCCCAGCCGGTATTCGGCTCTGTGCGCTCCGGTCTTCCGAGCCATGACAAAAATTTTTTTGTCTTCCAGAATGAGCTCGGGGCAAGAGTTGCTCCAAATTATTGATTATCTTCTGCTCTCAAAAATGTACTGGATGTTTCAAAAAATCTGTCTATTTCCCTGGCGAATTATTGGAAGCATTTCTGAGACCATTGATATGCCAACTCTGCTTATTGCCAAATTACGTCGCGAGTACCTTACTCGGTGAATGGCTCGGTGGAAAGCTTTCTACTTGCTTAAAGGTTTAAGTCGTGTCATCCATTGTGTCTTCAAAAACCCTGGCTTCAGCGTGTGGTTCTTCAATCCCTCATGTCTACCTTGAGTTTATCTTGGAGGACAGGGCGTGTATGTGCGGTTCTGCCTCCCCGCCGGTTTGTTGCAGCATCTAGGGGTCTTGCCAGCCTCAAGAAGCCTGCATCATTATTCGATCCCTTGGATACTTTTGCTGAGCGCCACATTGGTCCGGATGATGCAGAAGTAACTAAAATGCTCGAAACTATTGGGTACAAGTCCATGAGTGATTTTATCAGTGCTACAATTCCTCCCGAGATCCGTATCGCCGCCAATGCTATCAATAATGACAATATTAGTCCTTTCAGTGAATCGCAGTTGAAGGAACGGGCACAGACACTAGGTGATCAGAATCAGGTATTTAAAAGCTTCATTGGAATGGGCTATCATTGCGCCGTGATACCACCTGTAATCCAGCGGAATGTGCGACAATCATCTTATCTACTATGTTGTCTGGCTAAGCTATCCTGGCCTGACTTTAGATCTTCGAGAACCCTGCATGGTATACTCAGTATACTCCCTATCAACCCGAGATATCGCAAGGTATGGATCGCAGTGTTTGTGTCGCATTGCTTACTGACATTATTAGGTCGCCTCGAGTCCTTAGTTAATTTCCAGACTATGGTGGCATCCTTGACAGCCATGGATATTGCGAATGCTTCAATGTTGGACGAGGCTACGGCAGCTGCAGAAGGGATGGTCATGGCATTTGTTTCAGGCCATATGAAAAGGAAAACCTTCATTGTGGATTCAGGCGTCTTCCCCCAAACCATTGCAGTTCTTAAAACACGGGCAAAAGGATTCGGAATTCGCATAGTCGTTGGCGAGGTTGACAACCTTTTACGGTTGGAGGACAAGACGGACGTTTGTGGTGTATTAGTGCAATACCCTGACGTCAACGGTTCCATCCCTGATTTCAGTCAAGTAGCTCAAAAGGTTCATGTCGTTGGCGGCCTTCTGATCGCCGCCACTGACCTCCTTGCATTAACAAAACTGAAGCCTCCCGGTGAATGGGGTGCAGACGTTGTTGTGGGTAACACTGCTCGCTTCGGCGTTCCGACAGGATATGGTGGACCTCATGCCGCCTTCTTCGCAGTAAAGGATGATTTGAAGAGGAAGATGCCAGGCCGTTTGGTTGGCCGCAGTCGTGATGCTGATGGTAAACCCGCATACCGTCTCTCACTCCAAAGTAAGCAGATTTGTTTCGCTCAGGAGACTGAAGTTCAAAGCATATACTTGATAGCTCGTGAACAACATATCCGCCGTGAGAAAGCAACCAGTAACATTTGTACTAGCCAAGCGCTTTTGGCCAATATGGCCGCTATGTATGCAGTGTATCACGGGCCTCAGGGGTTACAACGCATTGCCGACAAAGTTCATGGGTTCACACAGGTCTTTGTCAACACCATCGCTGACTATGGTTTTAAATTCACCAATGATTCTTTCTTTGATACGGTTACTATCGACGTAACTCCTGTTTTGACCAATGCCGAAGATTTGCACATGAGAGCTCGGGAAGCTAATATCAATCTACGTAGTATTGACAGCGAACATGTCGGTGTCACATTCGATGAGAGCATCACCCCTCAAGATTTGGTTTCTTTAATCAATGTATTTGCGTCGGGTGCCTCTGCAAATTCGATATCCCTAGCTGACCTCATTGAGCCCAAGAGATCTTCCGTTCCCAAGGGTTTAAAACGCACAAGCCCTTTCTTACCTCATCCTGTGTTCAACAAGCACCATTCCGAGACCGAAATTCTCCGCTACATCAATCATCTAGCATCCAAAGATCTTAGCCTGACTCATGCCATGATTCCCCTTGGTAGCTGCACTATGAAGCTCAACAGCACCAGCAGCATGATTCCCCTCTCCTGGCCGCATTATGCCAATATCCATCCTTTCGCTCCACATGATCAAGTCCAAGGGTATCATACCGTGATCAAGGCAAGATCGCTGTCACTGAGTTTGAATGAAATTGACACCAAATCAGGAACTTGAAAATTATCTTTGCAAGATAACCGGTTTCCACGCAGCTTCTCTTCAGCCAAACTCAGGAGCAGCAGGAGAATATACTGGCCTTTGTGTCATTCGTGCTTATCACGAGTCTCGCGGCGAGGGCTCCCGTGACATCTGCCTCATTCCTTTGAGTGCACATGGAACCAACCCAGCTGTATGTGTCCTCTTATCTTCAGATGGGTAACTCCTATGTTTGTTGCAGTCTGCTGCTATGGCCGGTCTTAAAGTAGTCGCTGTTAAGGTTCATCCAGATGGTAACCTCGATCTCGAAGACCTGCAGGCCAAGGCGGGAAAGCATAAGGATAATCTCGCTGCACTTATGGTGAGTCAACTCATGAGCAAATTTACTTGAGCTTACCGTTAGGGAAGATCACATATCCGTCAACATTCGGTGTGTTTGAATCTGGGATCCAAGATGTGAGTGCAATGTTAAGGGAGATGACAGAAGCAAGATTGACACCTCAGTAGGCCTGCAAGATCATTCATGACAATGGTGGTCAAGTATACTTAGATGGAGCTAATCTCAACGCTCAGATAGGTTTGACTAACCCTGCTACTTGTGGTGGTGATGTCTGTCATATGAACCTTCACAAGACTTTTGCAATGTAAGTTTCTGTCCATTGTTTTTCTTCCCCTCTCATTTCCCATAGCCCTCATGGTGGAGGTGGACCCGGTGTAGGGTGAGCTAATTTTGTGTCAAATTCATGGGACATCACCTGAAATTGTTATCAGACCTATTTGTGTTGCAGAACATCTTGCTCCATTCCTTCCATCGCACCCCGCTATGCCAACTAAGGATAAGGCGGCAATTGATGCTGTATCTGCTGCACCATTTGGCAGTGCATCCATCAATCTTATCTCCTGGGCCTATATTAAGATGCTTGGCGGAAAAGGTCTAGTGGATGCTTCCAGGGTCGCCCTCTTGAATGCCAACTACATGGCTACTCGTCTATCTAGCCACTACACTCTTCGTTTCAAGAACGAGAACGGCTGCGTTGCTCACGAGCTCTTGATTGATCTAGCTGAGTTCGATAAGGCTGCTGGACTCAAGGTCGCTGACTTCGCTAAGCGGCTTCAAGATTATGGTTTCCACCCACCAACATGCTCCTGGCCTACACAGACCTGCATGTTGATTGAACCAACAGAGTCTGAAACTCTAGATGAGATTGACCGATTCTGTGATGCGATGATTCAAATTCGAAAGGAAGCGGAGGATATCATTACAGGCAAACAACCCAAAGACAACAATTTACTGAAGAATGCTCCTCATCCAATCTCTGTTATGACTATACCTGGGGAAAAGTGGACACGGTATGTTTCGAGCTTGGATCTGATCGTTCGTACTCAATTTTTCCAGATCATATACGAGGGAAGAGGCCGCTTACCCGCTGCCTTGGCTTCACGAGAAAAAGTTCTGGCCTACTGTCTCCAGACTTGATGATGGTGTGTAACTCGAATTTCTGGACTTCGAATGCTCTAACATTCTCTAGCTTATGGAGATCTTAACCTTATTGTGAGTTTTCTTTTCTCTTAAGAAAAGTATTTATGAAATGTTTTATCATTCTGCTTCAGTGCGATTGCCCTACTGTAGAAGATCTTGCTTCTGCGTACTCCCCGGATCATTAACTTTTAATTGGACACCTCGACATGGAAATTTCTGTTGCATACCCAGCCCAAATACTTGCTCGTCGACATGCCATCGACATGCCGCAATGTGCACATGACAATATTTCTTTTCAGACTTCTTGGGCTAATGGCAGAAATGGCCTTATAGAGCTTGCTTTGTGTCATGGGTATTACGTAGGAAGGCGAAGGCATCAATTCATGTACATTACATCAGAACCCATCAAAACGTAATGGTAGACCAAAGGTTAGGTCGCGATTGAATTTTAGTTTTCCGAAACAGCCTACAAGTGAAGGTCAACCACCAAACTTGTGTAAGCTACCAAACTCACTGATTTGCTGATCACCTTGTCTAGGGTACCAGGCTTTTCTTTGGCTCGACCGGTATCATGTGTAGCCGTTTGCATTGCATACCGTTCCTATAACTTGGTCAGGTTGGCTGTCAACTTAGACAAGCGTGCCTCACCTCATCTACTGAACCAGGTGACGCTGCTGTGTCTGTCATGTTATTAGAAAATGTCAGGTCCAATGCTAGTATCATTGCTCACCTGCTCGTGGAATGAAATTGCTTTCGTCCTCATAATTAGCAGGTGTAGCAGTCATAGAATAGCGGTGGGCGTCTCCCAAAGTCAACTGAGATCCGAGCAAACTACTGAACTTTGCATCTTGTTCTCTAGCAAGTCTTTTCCTTCCAGAAATCTTTCCGATTAATCGATCATGCTCCGAACCTGACGTTGAGAGAATGTCCCTATGAGCATCATATAACCCCTCAGTTTTGTTTCCGAAATCGGTCGCATCTGTGTCTCTACCGACAAAGACAGCATCTCTGTGGCGACCATGTCCGAATAGACCGTGAACACTACCTTTCTGAGTGTCAACTCTCCTCCGCATAATTCGCTCGCGTTCATTGGCGATGGCTATCTCACGGTCGCGTTGGAGATCGCGGTCATGTCTGCTGATGCCCGTGCCTACTGCGCCGACGCCAACACCTGCGCCGACACCAGCACCTGCACCTGCCCCAACGCCAGCATCTCTTGGAACAGTAATAACTGTCCTAGCGCCACTACCAGTATCTCCTAAGCCAGTATCATTATCACCAATGTTTCCGGAGTTCCCCTCTCGTCTTGACTCGCGTTCCCTAGCAGCCAAATCCTCATCTTGCTCGTACACACTTTGCCGAACATGCCACTGATCTCCCCGTAAGTGTTTCTCGGACCCGAGGATACGAGCATGGACTTCAGAATCAATTTCGGGATTGGCAGCGGACGAATCATGGATGATGGTAGTTGTGCCCAGGGGGATTGACCCAAGTTCTCGACCATGGTACTGGTCTGCATGAATGCCTTCACCGGAATTGGGAGCAGTGCGCCGAAAATCTGATTCGTGAATGGTGTAGGTTGTACAAGCTACGTTCTGCACACCGGGGTCATACACGTTGGTACCAATGTTTTCACCATAATCGTGGTCAGTTGTTGGGTTAGCTGGGCAACCACCAGGGCTAGATTCCCGGGTGGACGTTTGGACATCGTGATCATGGAGAACGTCAGATTTCGTAAAATACGTAGTCTCCGTGGTAGTTGAAGTGATATAAGTGTCGCTGCCTGTATGAGATACCCAGTCTAACTGCAGTGGGTATACTTACCCAGGGAACACGTCTGAATCTGAAAACCTAGAAATGTTTTCAGCAGACATGGAGGTGAAGGTTCATGATTCAGGTTATCCGGGGATCCCAAATACCTATGAAACAATGACGCCATTACTGGGGGAAGGATCCGATGTTTATTCAGAGATACAAACGTTTTTGTTGGTAGGCCTTTGACTAGGCCCTTGACTTGATTCTCAGGATTTAGATGATATGTAGATATTTGCTGGCTCCTTACTGGAAGTAAGACAAAGCACTATTCGGACATGTAGATACCTGGATGATTGACGATCTCCACACTTAATAGGAGAAGCGATTGCGCCCAGGTTTCGACATATAATTGTTTCCCGACGTCAACACACAAAAAACTCTCGATAATAATCATCCGGGAGCCCGAGACATGACAATATATTAGATTAATTCTCTGATTGACAGTGGTAATTGATTCCAAACATGAGGCAACCTTGTCCGCACTTGATCCAACACAACAGCCTCCCGGCTCTCGCTCTTCGCAAATTTGAACAGCATCTTGACATTCTCTACATCGGAGGCGACATCCCTGAATGATCCTTGGTATTCGCCACAAAGAGAGTCGACCGCCTCATCTAACCGACTCATCCTACAAAGACACTCGAGCCATGAATTCCAATTGTGTGGTGTGAATTGATAGGTGTCTTTTACGAGTCTTGTGACGATCCTCTTAGCAACGGAATAGGCTCCAGCGAATCCGCATGCATCAAGCATCGTGCTAACACTCGTCGAATTGAACTGTCCCGACATATACATCATCTCCCACACGCGATAAGCATCAGCGAAACAACCCAGACGTTGATATGTGTCCATCAATTGGTTCCATAGCATTGTGTCGGGCGATATCGAAGCATCTAGAGTTAGGAGATCATGGGCGCGACGTACAGTGAGGATAAGCTGATTGCGAGTCTCAATAGCGCCTTCCCCACTCTCCTTCATCATTTGCGTCGCAATAAGACCAAGCTGGTTGAGAAGTATTGTATACACCTGAACCGTAATACTCAGTCCAGCGAAACGCATATCTTTGACTATCTCAAAATATCCCTTGAGCGAAAGGATCTGAACAGATTTTGCAAAACGTAATCTGCAAAATGCGGCTAGGACAGCAACATAGCCCTTTTCGTCTAGTCCCGACTTGTGTAGACGATAGACATTAAGGGCATCTTGGACAGTCGGTGCATTGCGCATGAATAAAATGATGATAGACGTGACTATGTTACTGTCATCAGGGACGCAATTACGTTTGGCCATATCATCCATGAGCTCCTGCGTGATTTTTGTGTACTTATATGGGTTCTTGGAGGAAGATAGACCACGAAGGAGAGAAGCGTATAACACATAGTCGGGACCATTCGAATATTCATTAGCCTGGGAAGGGGCATCTTGTGGTGGAGGATGCGCTTGGCGCAATTCATTGTATAAATGAAGTGCGAGTCCTATGGAATGTTCTTCGGTAGAATTGGAAGTGGGTTGACATAAAAAGCCGATTAGGGGGGTTATCATGGGTGCATCTGGGACAATTCCTGCACCTCTGGCGGTTTTGTAGATGTTGTATGCTTCACTGGCTTTGCCTGCTCGAACATTGTTATTGATAAGGAGCGACCAATGGATGATATTGCATCGAATGCTAAACTCTTGTTCGAGGAGTTGAAGATGGTGCAACTGAAGACTGTTCCGTAGCATGGCAGTAACATTATCATCCGAAGGTTTCTGTTTAGGTTTCAGACGCCTGAAATACTGTATAGTGGAATGGATTCCTTTGTTTTGAGTCAATTGCGTTAGCTTCAAATCTTCGGGCGATGATTCTTTGCGACCGTCACGATCGAGGAACTTATCCTCGTACATGAAGAGTAATTGTTCACCGAGTCTACTCTCGCCCCGTTTGGCGAACTCTTCGAGTAGAAGATCGCCAAAGGATGAATCATAACCGAGGTCTTCTTTTTCCATATCCTCGAATACCGCTGCCATCGACACAGGATGAAGTAGTGAATTGTTCTGATCATCTAGCTTCATACGCCCCAGAGTTACAAGCTTGAACGTCTCGTTTGTCGGTTTACATCCACTATAGCGCATCTTGCTCACGATACTCCGCATAAGCTTGAGTGAGGCACCTTCCATGTCAGGGATTGCCTCGAGGAACAAATGATACTGTTCAAGCAACGGACTGAAGTTGCCAGGGCGCCTTGGCATGCTCTCAAGCCACTTGCGCGTCGCATTGGTATCCCCTTTGTGAATTAAACCGCGTAGGATTGCCGTGTGAGTTTCCAGAGTAGGATTCACCCCGAAGACGAGGGGCATATCGAGTAGAATATCATGGATTCTCTGCACATCGGAGGGTCGACCTGACTTTGCTAGGAGCCAGAGTATTTTGTGTATCTGAGTATCTGTAAGAATTTTGCGAGTTGGGAAACTGTTACGTTTCTCTGACTCTTTGAGTTTGGCGACGAGGGTGGTGTAGTGTGAATGTATGTTACAGGTATCATTAGTAGTTGTGAGCACCTCGACGTGTTGCTCTACAGTTGTGGAGGAAGACGCGACTGGATCCTTGCCATTGATAGATGTATTGTTGAAAGTGAAGAACTGGCGAGAGGTAAGGGGATGAGAGGCAGTCGGAGCAGGCAGAACGATACTTGATTGAGAGATTGAACGGCTTCCAGCTCTGAACAAAGCCCTGGCTAAGGACATTCATGCGCAAGCCTGTACAAATTTTAAAAAAAACCATGATCATAAGGATCCGTGGGAAATGGCCACGATCCGCCAACACAACTCACCCTGCTTTGATTTCTTTTTCATCCATGTCTGACAAGGTCCGAGAATTCGCTGAGATACCCCAACAATTCATTCGTGACGGCAACCAAGTACGCCTCTACGTCCTATTCTGTGCTCTCGCTAACGTTCTTTTACTAGTTTCTTACCCGTTGTACAAAACCCTCGCAAAAAGGTGCATTGCATTGAAGTCCTGATGATCCACCAATTGAAGCCAATATCGCACAGAATTTACCCAAATTTGTAAGGCAGTAGCGATTGGTTTCGCCGTCATGGGTTTCATTGGTTACTTAGTCAAATTAATTCACATTCCGATGTAAGTCTGTACTTGGCCTTATTTAGTGCTTTCTGACGCATCTTTACCAGAAACAATATCCTCGTGTACGTTCTCTCTGTGTCATCGTCTTAACTTGTTGTTAACGTCCCTCCATAAGTGGTGGGGCATAATTTTTTCCCTCTTGTACTGGTTGTTCTTTATTGTTTCTTTGGGATACCAATGCATTGCAATTAACCCTGTGGACATTGAGGTATCCATGCTGAAAGAATTATATCGGTGCTATCTATAATTACACATTGGATATTGACTGTGTTAATGTCCCTTCTATGCTGGAATGGTTTGAGTTGTCGGTGGAAAATACAGAAATGCGCTGCGAAAGTGGGTATGATGATGCTAATGGATGCTTGGGTGGTGTATAAAGGAGTGGGACATCAGGATATGGCTTCCAGAACTTCCAGGCAAGGAAGATGTCCTGCAGGATGGAGTTAGCAAGTTAATCAGCCGTTCGTTCTGGGGCTGTCACTTGCCTTTTGTGTTCCGAAGACAAGAAATGCACACAGGGGCACTACAACAATCCTTCAAAGTCAATGACAGGATGATAGCCAGTTTTGTGAAACTACACTTACGGCCAGCCTGTATCACGTATGGCCAAGCCCACGTAACATGCGATAAGAACACTATGCCAGCACTATATTTCATATAATCGATGAATACCTGTTCGGCACTCAGAGCACCTCTGGCATACCTGAGTGTAATCAAAGTATAAAGATTGAATACCAAAATCCGAAGAACCATGGCTGGGGACTTCTTCGTGTCAGCCAGGGGAAAGTTGTCAGAAATCGTTCGCTTCGTGCGAAAATAGCGCACTGCAATGGCAACTAAGTGCGTTGTATGAGCATGACATGCGATGACACGTCAAGTGACTGACCTTCGAAGATAATAATCATGATCAGCACAACAGTGCAAAAACCCGGTACGGCATAACCGATTCTATGACATCCAGAGCCTCAGTCAAAGTTCCTTTCTTGCGAAACCGAGTGACTTACACCGGGGCGCCTCTTGTAGTGCAGTACAATCCGTTCCAGGCCCCAATCTGAACATTGTTGTTCTGCTGCAACTAGAATTAAAACAAAAACAAAGTTGAGAATGAGACGAACGAACGGAACAAGTGAAATGAGATACATGGACTTACAGACGCAGTGATGGTAATGAAGACGGCAAAAATGATATACGGAGTCACCAACATGATTCGTAACCGCAACGTCTTCGGCCACCTTGGCCCTGACAAACTGACTGTTTGTTGAACAGGGGGCTCTCGTAACGTTGACCAGAGCTATCAAAATAAACATGCCAAATGAGATATATCATGCGTTTAGTCCAGGATCCCAATAGATATATACTAATTGCCTACCTGAATGACTAGTGCAAGTGTTGCAACGACTGACCTGAAAACAAACGTCAAGAAAACAATCTCGGAAGTCACAAAAATATCATGCTTCATATCATATGGACTGACATTGGTGGTGCGCCATGAATTAATGCAGACTGAACTTGACAGAGCGCGCCCTGTAGTTGTTGGTCCTGCTGCCCGCTATACAAACTTGGGGTCTACGTCAGTAATTCTAGTCGCAAACCAAAAAAAAACGACACACAGTAAACAAAACACAACAGAATAAATTATCCAAGTACAGAAAAAGTTGATGAGAATTGGATGACGAATGGCCTTTTTGGAAAATAGGAGTGTGACGATGACTAGAGGAAGTCCCACTTGGCCACCAGCAATGAGTAGGACGAGGTAGATCGGTTGCAAGTGGTGAAAACCGGACGCTAAGGTGTATTTTCAACGCATGATCAGAAGAAAGAGTTTAGAAGGGACATACATAGCATGGCAAGCAGACGGACAGGCAACGATTTTCTAAAGACGCCTTATGACCATACTCAAGTTCTCGACCCGCTTCCGACGTTACAAGAATTAAACGGATCTGGCAAGCTTCGCCGAGGCAACGACAGCGGTGAAGAGAGGACGTGGGGGGACGCGAGGGACGGGGAGAGGCAGGGGACAGGAAAGTGGTGGGAGAGGTTAAGAGGAAGAGAAAGCAATCTATCAGACCGGCGGCAACAAGGTGACATTGCCAATCTGTCATGCTTGACCCTTCGCAATTTGCCCAAATCTGGTCATCTGGTCATCTACACAGTTCATTCATCCAATGCCGTGATAGGGGTCCAGCTCCATCACATGATATGTCTTTTATTCCACTATCATCATTCTACAGGTACGTTCATATGCAGCACTATCCAGAGCTTTCTTCAGCTACCAGCAGCATCCCGAATCTTGGCCCTGGCTTGGCGGACTCGTCAGAAGTCTGAGCATCTGTCAACGGAGGCCCGTATCGTATTGAATTCAGAAGTTTATCTGGTCCCTCATTCAGAGACCGTTCTTGGTCCAGGCAGTAGTGGACGGCTGCTGGCATGAAAGTCTGCAGTCGTTTGACATGTTCAACCGACGCTATTTCAAATTTGGAACGATCCATCTGAGCGTCATGTCAGTCAGCTTGTAACGTAGTCATTAGCCCTCTGCTCGCCATTTGTCCTAGCCTGTATTGCAGTTTCCGCCATGTTTCCGATGACCCCACCTCCAGCCGGGTCAATTTTGCCAATTCCTGTAAAAGTGCAAGGTCATATCCTGTAACATTTTCATGCACGAGTCTTTCCTTCAACCACAACTCCACAAAGAGCTCGAGAACACCTTGCATGAAGCCGATCTGCATGATATTGTCCCATTTAAATGTCAATTCCTGCGAAGTTTCATACAAGGTCACTAATGCCTGAAGCAGTTCTGGCGTCGGTCCTAGGAGTGGCGTTCATTTCA
>Ga0154007_1000093_pt1 | contig 11646 bp, 16 predicted proteins | sample TSNC091MetaG_FD_104676 | JGI IMG/M metagenome (GOLD analysis project Ga0154007, IMG submission 104676) | Attine ant fungus gardens microbial communities from North Carolina, USA - TSNC091 MetaG | ecosystem: Host-associated > Fungi > Mycelium > Unclassified | place: USA: Connecticut, Klassen Lab... | reverse complement strand
TTACAATCAATCACGGGGTCACCAATAAATCACATTGTAAACGGGTCCATCAGATATCAAGGATCAAGAATGCAAGAAGTTGATGAGATCGCTTCGTATGTGTTTCTCTTTCGGTTAAACCAATCCTTATTTAAATCTCGGACGGTCACCGGGTTTTTCTAACACCGACCATCACACTGGCTGTTCGTCAGTTTTTTCTATATGTCCATGAGTCGTCCTACCACTGTCTTGAGAAGTGTCCTTAATTATCCTGCTTTGACGACTAACATACTTCGGATATTATGGATCTTGTTTGTCTATTGGGCTGAAGCTGGGGTGTACTTTCGGAGCCTGTCGATCTGTAAATGGCCTACACATGAGGTGTGTTGGCTCTTAAATATCATACAAGTCTATATCAGGAGTCGTGGTCCCAACAGACAACGGAAGATGCATCGCACGTATTATTGATATCGGATCCGCAAGTTTCGGTCCCTTCATCCAAGTTGTTTTCGCTCCTACACACATTTTCTACGGACAAATTACTCAAAAAGAGTGGGTATGTTACAAGACATCTAGATCCTCAAGCTGTGTTCTTCCTGGGAGACATGTTAAGTGATGGGAAATCTGTGAAGAATGAAGCACAGTGAGTATCCTGGTTGTCGAGGAACAGTCACTCATTGTGAACACACACCCCCAGATACAGTCGACTTGTTCAGAAGTTCAAGTCCCTATTTCCGTTTGATGCCTCTACTGCGGTATATTACCTGCCCGGGAACAATGATGTAGGGTGAGATTCTGGATCTGCCTGTGCTTCTTCGGGGGCGTCTAACTCAAGCGCTGGTCTCTTTTTTTAGTTTGGGGCGCACTTCTGCTTTAAGCATAAGGAAGTATTATCAGAAACACTTCGGCCTATTGAGCACGACTATCACCCTCAGAAATACATCGTTCTTTGCAGTTGACGCTCCAGGTCTGGTTGATGAGGACTATCTAATGTACACACCCGGCGTGCCATTTGATCGTTGGAAACCCATTTCCGGGGGTGCCGTAGAAGCTGTCAAGGATGTCGCTGCTCGTAAGTGACATGGAACACATCCGCCTCCGAGGAAGTCGAAAAGCTAACTCACCTTTTGCGTCTGCCAAAGAACATCATGGCCCGCTTATAGTACTGTCCCATATACCACTGTATCGGTCCGAAGATGATTGTGGGCCTCTCCGTGAAAGTGGGAAGATCAATAGGGGCGCAGGATACGGATATCAAAAGACACTTAGTAAACAGACGACCACCTTCTTGATGGAAGCGCTGAAGCCGTCTATAGTATTCAGGTACGCCGATATATTTATCGCATCCATCAGCCTGACCTCATCGATACAGCGGGAATGATCGGGATTATTGCGAATATCTGCACGACGGTACACCGTTCAAAATTAGCAGATCCATTCCAGAGATCACAGTAAAGTCGTTTTCTCCCACTCCCTACATCCGTAAACCGGGATTCCAGCTTCTCTCGATCATAGCTCCAGCAGCCGACGGAGAGACGACAGATTCTCTTCTTCATCACCCATGTTTTCTTCCTGACCAAAAACTGATCTCTTCTGGATACAAAAACTCGGCGTTTGTGACGTTTTGTATCCTTGTCATGTTGAATGTTCAACATTTCTGGCGATTTCGTCGTTCAAAACCTCAAACGCCACTGATCATGCCCAGAAATCAAACACTGCCAACGTCCCGAAGTCCTGTAGCATCAGCCACACCATCATTCCGAACACTAACACCGCAGGGTGTCAGAACATCAAGTCCACAACTAAAATGCTCAGTGCATGATGACGAGGACCCAATGTTTCCGAGTCGGTACAACATCTACAGAGATGCGAGCTATTTCAATGATCAAGGATGGGCTCCAATAGACTATTCGACGGACTCTGATACATCTGTACTTGCCATGCTCAATGAGGATCCCCGGGGTTTACCCTCCCCATCTCAGTCCATCCCTGCCCTTGGAAATGTACTCAAGCATCCAAGTGCTTGGAAGTCATGGACGTTCGTGGTCGGGAGAAGACAACGGCAATTTATTCTCTTTTGCATATCCCGCTTGTCCGTATGGTGGACTGCATTTCTGCCAATGCTCAAGATTCTGAGAGACGGGGACCAAAAGAGTTTATCAAGGAGGAAGAGGGGCATTGTCATATCGACACTGATAGAGAGCATTTCAATATTCTGGCCCGCAGGTGTCATCTGGTTGTTGATCAATTGTTGGATGTTCTAACTCTCGTATATCGTTCACTTGTCACACTGCCTTGATTTGAGTTTTGTATCAAACTGACCTCCCCTTTAACGTGATCCTGAATGTCCAAAGATTTTGAAGTATTTTGTCTATACACAATGCTTTACTCAATTTATAATGCTTGAGTTTTAGGCTTTCCTAGATTCTCTAGATCAGTAGGGTAAGCCCAAAACCCAGAAGGCCTACGACTACATAATTTGAGTACAAGCGAAGGCCTTTGATAAGAGAAAACTCACAATATCCAGTCAGCTTCTCCAAAGGAGCATGGAAATATACAGAAGTCGTGTAGCTTCCCAAAATCCAAGCACAGATAAGGAGCACATTGGCAAAAATGGCAACTCTATGAATCAAGCTCCGAGACGCGAGGTCTTGAGAGTGATGTAGTTGGTCGGAGAGAAACAGGGTAGATATGGTGAGAAGGAAGATATGTCCTGATATGTCGTGACCTCTGCCTAACCGCGGAAGAGCACTCCAGTCAGAGGAAATTTGACTGATTTGAGAGAACAAGTGGGGATGGGACATAGGCCCGACAGCAGAACCTGCAAAACACGCTTCCGCAGGAATAGTATTAAACTCTCCTGAAGGCAGTTTGACCGTGCATGCCCCACCAGACGCAACGATAATCCTATCTGTGACAGATGGACCCATCAACTGCATCGTAAACAGCACCCAAACTCCCGTTGCAATTGCCCATTTCAATATTCTTCGTACAGTCCGCTTTTGAGATGGGCTCGTAACCCACAAGAACAAGAAAAGGCCGGATGTCCAGCCCCAGGCGTTCTTGATGAGATAGACGTTGAGAGGATTGGATTTGTTCGCAAAGTAGTGCGAATGGCTGAGTGGGTGTGGAAACTGGCTGACGAGAGGGTTGGATGTATCAAGATATGTGCCGTAGAGGATGGAGTAGGCAGTGCCAAAGGCAATGACGGCAGAGAGGACGGTAAAAACAAACATGATCACACGTAAAGAATAGAAAGATTCAGCCAATTGTACAAGCGCTTCTTTGTTTTCTCACGCATCCTTGCACCCACACAAATCCTCTATTCCTCTCGTCTCCAGCACACCACCATTTCTCAACTACAGCTTCAGTGACAGTAATGTCATCCGAGAAAAAGTCGAGGGTACCGACTCCCTCTCCAGTATCGGGGTTTCTTGTTATGACTCATCGGCCTCCGTATCAAGCTCTGATCGTAAATGTTCGCTAGAGAGGACTCACTCATTTGGGCATCAAACGGCGCACCAACTTCAAACGATCCGCTATTCAGTCCCAATGCAGTCGCACCTCCTTTCGTTGCGAGGTACAGAGCCTCTTTCCAATCGATAGCTAGGTTTCTTTGAGGATCTTGCTCTTCAGTCTTCAAAGGCCGGTCTTGGTTGATTTTCCGTATTGTCTCCCTTCCCTGTCGCAACCTCGAAACAACAACAGCCTGACGCATCGTGTTCATGATGTCCGCGCTATACCCACCTGCGATATCTGTCCCGAGGCCAACCTTGACACCCTCATCGAGAGCTTCCCTCAAACGAAAAATTTCAGCGGAGAAATAAGCATTTGATAGAGGACAATGAGCAATCGCAGTGCCGCGTTCGTGAATGCGAGAGAGGTCGGACGGTGAGAGAAATGTACAATGTGCTTGAATCGTACGTGACGTCAAGAGACCGTGCTTATCAAGTCCCACTGGATCAACTGGAAATTGGGTCAGCTGGAAATTGGTCTTACCTTCAAAAAGACATCAATGTCTTCCATGCCGCAATTTTGCCTTACCCACTCCACTTCATCGTGTGCCTCTGCAAGATGACTTTGAATTTTCACATCTTCTTCCCCCGACAGTACACCCAAACCTTGTAACAGATCGTCCGAACACGTTGGCACAAATCTTGGCGTGAGGACCGGCTCGATCAATCTCTCGTGAGGCTGAAGGTTTTCTACGAGTGCCCGGCATCGGGCGACAAAAGATTTCGTTGATTGTAGAGATGCTTCTGCAGAGGCTTCGTTATACGTTATACGAGATGACTTGTCCATTGATAGTTTTCCTACGAAAGCACGTATTCCAGCCTTTTGCATCTCATCCGCCAAGATCAAACTAAATCCGATGCATCAGACAGTGTCATCTAGGCCTTTTCAGGTGAAGTGTACTTGGTATCTTCATTGATTGTCCCAAAGAGTAACACAATCCCTGTCCCGTTCGTCAACAGTCTTTTCGCCAACTTCCGATAAACATTTCCGGCCAGGAGATGATCGGAATCGAGTTGCTCCTCCGATTTCAGCGCATAGATGTCTAGCCACTGCATCAGAGGTAAATCAAGTCCAGTACCTTGATACAAATACTGCGGTGCATGTAGATGCAGATCGCAGAATGCTGGTAACACGAAGCTCCCTTTGGGTATGACAGTTTCCTCGGACCAGAATATATCTGAGAAAGTATCGGCTCGATTGAAGGCCACAATGAAGCCATACTGGTTCACGACTGCAATTGAGCTCGTACGTGAATCCGAACGAGATCATTGACACGAACCCAATCGGTAATCCTCGAGGATATCTATATTGCCTAGAGTTGGTGTCTGAATAAAGGTGCCCCGATATGCACTGTGAGAATGTACAGTGGGAAGCATGTCGCCAAAGGTATAAAGTGGAGTTGTGCGTATCGGAGAGAAACCTGCCCTGAATCATCGTGTCATGTCAATGAAAATGTATTCCGGAAGATGAGTTCAACGACAAAGTACAGCAAACAAACCTGAAGGAGACAACTAGTGAAACATATAGACAGCGGATGCAATATTTAACGATCTACGATTCAAGCCAATCAAGGAAATCAGGAGTGAAGTAAGTGAGAATGAGCCCGGCGCCTAAAGAAGTGATGTTTCCTGAGTGCTCATGATAGAGTGTTATGGACACTTACCGGCACGAACCATACTCTCGACGGTTTCAAAGGCCATTGTCCGCAGATCGTACACACCAGCTTTTGCACCAGCATGCACCATTGCAAACTCACCACTGACTTGATAGCACGCAAGTGGATGATCCGGAGCGAGTTGAGCCGCATCATTGATGATATCAAGGTAGGGCAATGCCGGCTTGACCATGATGATGTCAGCGCCCTCTGCTGTATCCCGTTGCTGAACACGTAGTATTTCTTTGAAAAACTTGGAGAAGATGGATAAACGAATGACCTACGATGGCTCGACGAGCAAGACCCTTAGCCGTGGGAGGGAGTTGATAGCATTTTCTATCACCAAAAGAAGGTGCACTGCCAGCGGCATCTCTGTTATGATCGACACGGATTTTAGCTGTGGATTGTATTAAACGGGCATGACCATCAACGTACCGGAATGGGCCATACAGTGCACTGGAAAACTTTGCAGAATAGCTCATCAAAGTGCATTTATTACCATAACCGGCGTCGATAAGGCCACGTTTGATAGCCTTGATACGACCGTCCATCATATCACTGGGTGCGACGCAGTGAGCGCCAGCCTTGGCATAGCTGACAGCAACTTCTGCGATGCGTTCAACTGAGGGGGCAGTATTGATAGTTCCATCGTCATGCAAAAGACCGCAATGGCCATGATCGGTGTATTCACATAAACAGATGTCGCAAGCGATGTAGATTGAAGGGAAGAGTTGTTTGATCTTCTGGATGGCGAGTATGACAGGACCTGTTGGGTCGTCCGCTGAGGACCCTCGGCCATCCTGCATCCGAGTTAGTAATGAGCAATGAAGTACTGGAACGGCAGCGGCACACCTTTTGACAGTTGAGCGGCACACCAAAAAGGAGGACGCTCCTGAGCCCCTTTTGAACAAGGGGCCCGAGAAAACCTTGGAGTCTGTCAACTCCCCAGCGGTGCTGGTTCGGTAGGGATGATATTTCTACCGCTGCGCCAGGATCATCCGTAATGAAGATGGGGTACATGAGCATTGACTTGGTCAATGCACGTCGGCCTTGCCATGAGCGTGAAAGCGGGTGTTGGTAGCCTCCCTGAAGAATGGAACTAAAGAAATGTTATTTTATAGTCAAAGGCTTGACTGAGTTATCTACTGACGAAATGTCCATCCTTGCTGTGGGAGACGGCTACTTGGAAGACCCGGCTATGATCATCATCAGTGCTTCCGGATGACTAATACATCAGCGATCATTAGAACGCGATCACATGATTTTGTTGAATGGGAGATTGGCGTGAGATAAAAAACAAGCAGCCACCGAGTCATGCATTTTAACTGCTACCACCACCTTGCTCTCCACGTTATCCACGATATTCCCGCGACGACTACCAAGGAACTAGACGCCCATCCACCCTATTAGTCGCCGAATAAAATGTTACTCGTGTCTACTAGTATACAGTCGCGCAGCCCTCCTTGTGATTCTGCAATATCACAGTTTTATCCTCGCCACTGTGCAACACCTCGCTTCTCCGAGTCTAGTCCATTCGACTCGCCAGTGCTCACTAGCCCCTCGCCATTTCGTCAGCAGCCACTATTTTCCTCTGCGGCGACTCCTCTGCGGGACTCCAGTAGCTCTACCCAGTCGCCCTACTCACCAACTCCCTCAAACTCACTCGCCTCAAAGCCCCAGCCTATCGCTATTGATGACAAAGAAGGCTCCATTTTTCTTTCATCAGGTCCTTCTGTATCTACAAAACCTCTTCTTCTAACTCCCGTCAGGCCTAGCCATCGTTCTATGAATCGCTCTGCTCAGGGTCCGAGGAGTCTGGAAGCAAACCTATCATTGAACGCCGCTTCATTTCTACCCGACCCGGATCCTGGTACCCGGACCGGTCTGGGAACCAAACGCAAATCGACTATTCATTGCACGCCCCTGCGTCGTCACAACCTTACTCCCCTCAAGCTTGCACCATTTACTCCAGAAAATGGAGGAAACCCGTTCTTCCAATTCGATCGACTTGCTCCCCTGCCAACACCAAAGACGAATGATTGTACACCCAAAACAAGGGCTGAAACTGAGCTCTATCTTAAACGTCACACTGCTACTTTGACACGCCTCCGTATCAGTGACTGTGATGCCTCGGGTGATGATTTCAACAATAGTGCCAGTGACTCTGAGTGCGAAATTGACGATGATGAGGCCAACACACTTTTCCTCAGCAACGCTAGGATGAAGCACAAGGTCGCAAGCCTGGGTCTATCCGCTGGTCGAGCTCTCACTAACAAAAGCAAGACGAATAAAGAAGTAGCTGCTGTCATTTCACCAGGAGGTCATGTCACAAAACGGCGAGCCCGATCCAGACCGGTATCTTCTGAGCTCAAACAATATGGCAGATCCCCTGGACGTGTAAGTTCACATATCTATTTCAAATGTTGTGCATGCTCATTCATGGTGCCAGACCCCGTCTAATGCTACGCGACCTAAGCCAAGAAGTTCCATTTCCTTCCCATCCTTTCATAGCCGTTCCTCTTCAAACTCTTCTGCTTCGGATTCCAATTCTCCAGTGCTACGTCGTAGACTTAATGCGGTTGCCACTCGCATGTTACCACCACCTAGCCTACCTGAACCCCCTCTTCTACCGCGGCCGCCTCTTAACCGTCTCGAGAGCCTCAGCTCAGCGACCCTCTTCTTTGGCCCAGCTATTGCCCAAAGCCCTGCTTCCGCATCCATATGTACAAATACCTCTATTACCCCGCCTTGCCCGGTTCAAGCAGCCAAAACATCAGCAAATTGCGAATCCAGTCGACACAACCTGGAAGATTTGAGAACGTGTAAGAACGTCGAAGCACATTTACCATCTCCAACATCATGCCCAGACAACGCCGATTGTGTCAGCACTGATGTTGACGATGACATGGATTTTGATGGCAATCTTCCACCTTCATCCTTTATTTTGAATGTCACTGCAGATACCCCCTCCACTACAAAAACCACTTTGCAGTTGAAATACAGACCTCGTGACTCAGGTGTTGTCATTAGTGATGATGATGTGGGCTTGGCTCTCCCGAATAGCAAGCTGTTCAAGAGAGGCGATTCATCGTGCCTTGTTCCACGATCGTCGACCAGCGTTAGCTCAGTTTTCTCTGATAATGATGAAAGTCTTGTGACACCTGAGGTTGCGCCTGAATCTGGGTTTCATTGGCCTGATGCGAATGTATTTGTCAGAGGTGCGGATGACAATGGACTTCGAGCCAACCATGAAAGTCTGGAAAGTGGGGTTGATGTTGATGCTTTCATCATGAATACACTGGCGTCTGCAGCGAACGGTCCGCATGAAATCACAAAGAAGATACCAGGTACACCTGTCAAGAAGAATCGCACCACATTTCTTGGACGAGATAGGCCGTGGCAGAGTGCTATAGCATCCAAAGTTGGACCACGCTTGGATTTTAGTGAAACAAAAGCGCCCCGGAAGAGCCTTCCTGCAGTATTTCCTATAAATCCTCGACAGGGTGAACAGGATAGTTCAGAAGAGGAACAGGAACAGGATAGTCCAAGTACTAGAAGGAACGCCAACTACGGAAAATTAAGCCTGGGACATGCACCACTGGCGCTCACTCGAACGCGATGGCTTATGAGGCGTAGTAGCAGTGGGGCATTCTCGAGTAGTGGCGAGTCTGGCTCAATGTCGATGACTCCAACGCGCAGCAAGACAGCGGGTATGTGATCTCCCTCCTTTAGATTGGTAAAGGACTGAATTGTTTGGTATGATAGAGTGGCAGCTATCGAAGTCCCGTATACATTCACCATCATTACTCAAAGTAGTGCCAGACCGTTCAGTATCTGGCTCGTCAAAAAGCTCTGCCATCACGCCAAGTCCCACGGATGGGTCACGCTACATGTCTGTTACGAACTTACGACACGCGGTACCGGCAGCCCGATCAATGAATGGGCGCTCGTCCGAATTTACGGCAGAAGAAAGCCGTGCACGGTTTGAGCGGGAGTTTATTGAATTAGCTGAGGTTGGTAGTGGTGAGTTTGGAAAAGTGATCAAGGCCCAGCGCAAGACAGGCAATAATTCTGAAGTCTTTGCAATCAAGAAGTCCAAGCGTTTTGAAGGAGTGAAGCACAGGTGGGTACATGCTCGCAAGGGGGACATACCCCTATTGATTAACATCATTGATCGTTGATGATATTCATTTCATTATCTGGACAGACTTCGGTTGCGTGAAGAAGTCGACATTCTCAAGCACCTGTCACAGGCTGCCTATGATTGTGGCCCCGATGGTCGTCATCCCAATGTCCTGGGTTACATTGACAGCTGGGAGGAAAATGAAATGTTGTTCATCCAGACGGAGCTATGTGAATCGGGCAACCTCGCTAGATTCTTGTGGGAATATGGACGAGTGTTTCCACGACTCGATGAGGCACGAGTATGGAAGATCATTGCTGACTTGAGTAACGTAAGTCTGCGTAATTTATCAAAAAATGAGGGACTGAACGACAGTATGGATTGATGTAGGGCTTGCGGTTCATCCATGATGCAGGCGTGATTCATTTAGACCTCAAGCCTTCCAATGTGTTTTTGACTAAAGGAGGTCGATTTAAGATCGGAGACTTTGGAATGGCATCTATTTGGCCTAGGCCTTGCGCTTCCGACAATTTGGTGGGATTACCAAAGTGGAACGCTTTTGAGCGGGAGGGCGATAAGTTGTATCTGGCACCCGAGGTGTTGCAAGGACGATATGGAAAGGAAGCTGATGTGTTCAGGTGAGCATTTCAGAATGAACGGGTGGTGTAGGAAGTGTTTTCTCACGTAATGTGTATAGCCTTGGGATGACAATTTTGGAGACAGCGTCAAACATTATTGTACCCGATCAGTAAGTATCTATCGAGCCCGATCTGTCCAAAAGGGGAACCTTGGTGACAGTAATTGTGTCTGTTTACTGACTGGGTCTACAGAGGCGAGGCATGGCATCGGTTGAGGAGGGAAGATTTTTCGCAGATAGACTTGCAAGAACAAAGTCGAGAGCTCGTTGGGCTGATCAAACAGATGATGCGGGCTGATCCTGGGTCGCGCATCAGCGCGCGAGGGATCTGTGACCATTATGTTGTTGCCCGGGCGCGAAAGGCGATGGAGAGACTGATTGGAGATGCGCGACGAGAGGGAGAATCGGAGTTTGCTGGGTCACCATTGGGCAGTGTGCCTGTGGGATTCCTTGAGAAAATACTTGGTCGGCGAAGGGAGAGCAGTTGGGAGATGGACATGAGCGTATAGGGAATGGCCGACGAATGCACGATTGGATATGCTAACTCTATTTAACTTGGGACACTGTACGCTAGGTGATATGCTTTCGTGATTTGTTTCTTGAACCGGTTCGAAGTTGTTTTGAGTCTATGTCGCATTTGTATGTAGGGCTGTCGTTGTATGGCAGCGATCTGGTAGATGTAGTGGCTAGGCAGAATTATAATATATGATATGGTTGAGTTATGGGAATGGGAGAGGAAATGGGAAAGTGTGCGAGAAAGTCGGAGTGGGCGGTTGGATTTTTGAGTGCTATTTTTGCATGCCTGTACTACTTAATCCCTGCCACAACGGCATTCCCACACCCCCCATGCAGTATGAACATGACTCTCATTGTCCCCTCCCTCTCCACGACCCTGCCGCCGTCGACCTCCGTGCTTTCTACCCCTACACCCCCAACGAGGTCAAGCACAGGCGCCGCACCACCTCTGCCCAGCTCAAGGTTCTCGAGGCCGTCTTCCGTGTCGACACAAAACCCAACGCGACCCTTCGCAATGACTTGGCTGCTCAGCTTGGCATGACTTCTCGTGGCACCCAGGTATGTGTTTTTTCTCTCTTCCTCTCATCGAACCCACAATCGCTTCCCAGGTTTGGTTCCAGAATCGGTGCAGTTGATCCCGTTTTTCAAAATGATTTTCTGAATCCTGACTTAATTTCAGACGAGCCAAGGAAAAAAGTTTATACAAGAAGCAGAGCGGCTCTTTTTCCAGCGCTGCAGCTTCTGCGTCTAGCACAGACCTAGTTTCAACTGGTGGGGATGTTAGTCCCAAAGTCAAGGATGAGACTACCTCAGCATCACCGCCCGCAACGCCGAACGAAGATGGATCATTTAATCCAGATGGCTCCCAGGATGTTCCCCAGAGCCAAGATGGTGATTCCCAGACAGATACACCCTCGCCTTCACTGGCATCGCCACCGAGGCTCCATCGTCTGAATGAACCTGCAATTAGACCCTCTTCTGCTTCTTCTCGGAAGCCCACCCCACCAAACCAGTCGCTTCCAGACAATGCCGTGTTTCTTTCGCGACACTCCCTTACTGACATGCTTTCTCAGCGCCGTGGCTCTCTTCCTGCTAATGTCTTTCACTCTTTTACAACTATACCCACCCATGGTCCGCGATCTATCGACGCCTGGGATCCACTTGCCCGCAGGCGCTCAGTTGACACTAGTCTCCAGCGTCTCGTAATGCATCCTTATGCTC
>Ga0154007_1000091_pt1 | contig 11692 bp, 8 predicted proteins | sample TSNC091MetaG_FD_104676 | JGI IMG/M metagenome (GOLD analysis project Ga0154007, IMG submission 104676) | Attine ant fungus gardens microbial communities from North Carolina, USA - TSNC091 MetaG | ecosystem: Host-associated > Fungi > Mycelium > Unclassified | place: USA: Connecticut, Klassen Lab... | reverse complement strand
TTTGCTAATTAATTAAATAATTAAATGATAAAAGTGAAAATAGTAATAAATGAGATGAACAGAGGAATATAATCAAACTAGGGAAAAGAAATGAGAAAAGGAAGAATTATCAGCATTCTGCAGACAGCCCAAAGGCTACCCCCACAGAATGAGTGGACAAACTCACCAGGAAGCTCCTGCAGCTGAATGTAAAGGATGATGTGTATTCAGCTGCTTATGTGCAGCTTTTCATTCTGGTCCCAACAATGACCAAAACCCTACTACTACCTGCTTGTTTTACAGCTTCTACCATTGCATTAACAAGTACTATAGCGACACCATCCCACCCCAGATATTCTAGTGTGTAAGAGGACCCCTCACACATGACTCTGGAGCCTGTATTAGTCCTCTGGAGTGACCCTGCAGCTGATCAAATATTACTATATAATATTTAAACTTATCCCATTGTTCAGACCCTAGTTACCAAAAGCAAGGATACGAGGACACTGTAATATATATATTGTAGATTATCCCCTCTAGGAGTCTCATCTAACTCTCTGAGGAATCTCCTGGAGGTAGGTTGTAACATATTCTATAGAGTATAATTTAACTGAGAAATCTCCTGGAGTACTCTGCTCTGGTCGCCCTTACATAGTATCCCCATGCCTTGTAATTTTACCTGCCACTTCTGTAAGAAGCCAAAATGTCATCTAAGAACCTGCCCAATAGCTGAAGAATATGTTCAGTTGCAATGAGCTTTAAGACAGCCAAATGGGTACTTGACATACTTGGATAGATTCCTAATTAATGCTCGTTACCCAGGAAAACTCAAAAGAGCGATTGATATCAAACTAAATATCTGAGATCTGCCACCACACCTATCCAACATAGCCCCAGCATCAGCAAGGTTTATGTTATGAGAGCCCCAGAGAGGAAAGAGTTTTCCACACATTTACACATTTGATCTCTAACATCAAGTCGTACAATGGGGTCAAGATATAAATAGCATGGGAGATTAGATAATCATATCACATGACAAGGTCATGTGACTGTAGAATGTTCTGGAAGGACATGTGACTGTGTAGTAATAGGGGTACAGCCACTTGTAAAGTAATATAAGTAGGTAGTTGAATCCAACGGAGAACTCTATTGAGTTCTTCCTAAACACTCATCTCGAGTGGTCTCTAAGTCATCAAGACTCTGTGATAACAGTTTAGCTTGTTTGTTAAAGCAATACAGGAAGAGGAAGACAAGTTTGTATGGGGGGCTGTGACGCAGTTAGAGAGTGAAGTAGAAAAGGCAGATGGGTTGGTGACAACAAGGGTACAGGAGAAAAAAGAAACAGCTAAGAGAGCAGATAAAAAAAAAGAAGTGAAGAGCAAGGAGATTAGTTAAAAGGGGGAGGGAAGAGCAACAGAAGTGTACTAACTGGCATATCAACAGGAGCCCAAGATTGCAAACTCAGAAGTACCACAGCAAGTCTTACAATAGATCTTGAATGTAGAAGTCCTAAATATTAGGGTTCACAACTTGTTGGCACTTAGTGGGAAACTTTGAAGGGAAATAGTAGACCAAATATGTACACAGAATAAGGTTCCTGCAGTTGGAGCAACCTTAGTGACCTTGCCAGAGATGCCTGTAGAATTTGTGACACTACTCTGAGAGATAGAAGTTGTGGTTATGGAACAATGTTGTGAGCTGGGATTGTTGGATGAGGGCTCAGAGATAGTGATTGTACGAAAGGATTTGTGTAAGGAACCAGGGCTGGAAGTGAACAAGAAGAGAAGAATGACAATGCAGATGACAAATGGGGGAAAGGAAGAGATATAGGGATATGTAGAGTATTTGGAATTGGAGGTAGGAAGAGTGAAGACATATGTGCATGCTTTTGTGGTACAGATAGCACTGTATTGGTTATTGTTGGGGAGGCCATGGCAAAAGGGAGTGAAGTTGGTGAAAATTGAGTAAGCAGATGGGAGTGTGGAAGTAGAGATTTTGGATCCAGGGGAGAAAGGGAAGTGAGTGGTAGTGCCTACAAGGGAGCAGACAGGTGAGAGATTAAAGGGTGGTATACTGATATTGGGAAGTGAAAGAGAAAGAGAAATCCAAGACAAGAAAGATATACTCACTGAAGCAATTCTGGCATCATCATTCACCTACAATGGCATAACACAGTGTCTAGTGTATAAAAAGGTGGCAAATAAAGTTTGACCAGTCCTGGGTACAATGTCTACAAATATTTGGATTATTTGACAATTTCCAGAAGACCCACTGAGGATACTACCATATATCTCTCCACATCCTCCTACATTTTTGCCAGGAGTTTGGTTGACATGTGCAAGAATAGAAGAACTGGGGTTGCTGATGAACAAGTTCTTGTGGCCAGAGGAAAGAGAGTTGGTAGCACAGGTACTTCAGGTGAATGAACGAGGATTAGCATCAGAAGAAACAGAAAAGGGGAGATTTTGAGACAAGTATTTCTCACTAGTAAAGATTCCAGTGCAGGAGCATGTTCCATGGGCTCAAAAAACACTACCAATACCACCAGGAATTTGTGAAAAAGTGATTGAACTCATTTGGAAGAAGATTGACTCAGGTGTATATGAGCCATCCTATAGCTCATACCATCATCAGTGGTTTACAGTGGCAAAAAAGGACAGAAACATATGCATTATACACAACCTCACACCACTCAATGCTGTTACTATCCACAATTTACAAGAACCCCACTCATTTACTTGTATGCAGAATAATGCTCTGCACGCGCCATTTATTCAGAATTGGACCTATTTGCTGGATATGATCATCATACCTTGGCAGGAGAATTGAGAGACTATACTACCTTTGATACACCTCTAGGCACCATACAGCTCACAGTTCTCTCTCAAGGCTGGACAGGATCAGTAGGGTTCTTCCACAATGACATAGCCTTTATTCTTTAGCATGAGACTGAGAGGGCACCAAACTTCCTAGACAACATTATCTTATTGGGACCAAAAACACAATATAAACAAGAAGATGGCACTTATAAGGTGCTTTCAGAAAACCCTAACATTCACCAATTTGTCTGGGAGTATACAGTTGACTTGAATCATATCCTCTATTGGTTGGTGCACACAGGTGTAACAGTATCAGCTAAGAAGTTACAATTATGTTAGCCAGAAATCATAGTAGTGGGAAGGAAGTGTATGTACAAAGGGCAGGAGCCAGATGCAATGATGGTAGAGAAGGTGATAAAGTAGCCAGAGTATAGAAATGTGTCAGAGGTGAGAGAGTTTCTGGGGATGGTAGGCACAGTACAAAATTGGATCAGAGGTTTTGCAGAGATAGCAGATCCATTGACAAAATTGACAAGAGTGATAAAAAGAGAGTTCACTTGGGGAGATTAGCAATGGAGAAGATGAAGAAGAGGGCATTGACCTATGAGGCAATCCAACCAATTGACCATGCAATGCTGTTCAAGGTGATTTTGTTGGTGAATACATCAGTTCAATATGTCAGTTATTGCAATAGGGTTCATCTTGGCACAACTAGACGTAGAAGGACAATGACAGCCTGCAAAATTTGGGTCAATTGCATGGAATGAATGAATTTTGAGGTACTCACAGTCAAAATTAGAATTGTATGATTTATTTCAAGCTCTAAATACAACAAAACTCTGGTTAATTGGAGCAAAAGAGTTAGTTGTGGAAGTGGATGTACAGTACATCAAAGGGATGCTAAACAAACCAGACTTATATCCAAATGCCACAATGAATTGATGGATTGCAGCAATCTTGATGTTTGATTTTGAGTTTGTACATGTACCAGGAGCAAAGCACAGGGGGCCAGATGGACTGTCAAGGAAGAGAGCAACTGAGAACAAAGGAGAGGAAAAAGATGAAGGGATAGAGGAAGCAGAAGACTGGGTGGATGAAGTTATTGCTGGTAGAATGTGGGTGGCAAGGCATCTGGAGAAAAAAGGAGAAGTATCAGTTTTGGCGACAGGGGAAAAGATAGTAGATGACAAGGATGCTATCTTAGAAAGAAAGAAGGAGGAGTCAGAAGGATGGAATGAGCTTATGCAATCAAGGAAGAAAGAAAGAAAGATGAGTAGGAGAGAAAAAGAAATAAAGAAGATTAGGAATTTTCTTAACATATTAAAGCTACCTAAGGGACTTGTAAGAGGACACCTCTATTTCCATCCCTAAACTGTACAGTGACACTCCAGAGCAACCTAAGCCTGTTTAAGTATTACTTTAGTAATACTTAAACACACTAGTATAGCTCCAATCACATAGACCCTGACACTTAAGAATGTAAACCTAGTATATAATATAGAAGATCCCTTCAGGATCCTCATCCTAATCTCTGAGAATTCTCCTAGAGGTGAGTTGTATTATAATCACAAGCTATAATATTACTGAAAATTCTCCTAGAGTCTTGTGCCCTAGTCGCCCTTATAGGACTCATCAAGAAGACCAAGTTACAAGTCCTCCAACATACCAGGAAATTCTTTCTTCGAGACAGCAAATTGTGGAGATAAGAGCAGAAAGGCAGACATCAATAGGTGGGAGAGAAAGAAGGGATATATTGAAAAGAGCAAAAGAGATGTTTACTGTGACAAGCAAGTAGGAAAGGCGGTGACAGTTCTCAATTGTGTGCTAAAGGGTTCATGGGGAGAAGGAGGAGGTGAGGGTATTAGAAAGAAATTAAAAAGTGAATATGCAGCTTATTTAGAATTTAAGTATAGAAGGAATGATGGGAGCTCAATCTAGATCCTATCCACATGGTGTCCCTAAGATGTCCACCTTTACACACCGTAACAAGCTCACTAGTAGAATAGTCAGTAAACTACTCATGGGCTTTACCACACTCAATCAAGCCCTCATCCACACCCCCACACCAAACCTTATGGGTATGATGCAATCTGAGTCAATGATTAGCTAGGCTTTTCAGGCCTGCTACTCCATAGAAGGTTGCCCAAGCGACCGCTGCGTCTTGTCTCATGAAAAAGTAGGGTATAAGGTAGAAAACATTCACCAACTCAACCTCTCACCAAGATCATCCCTTACACACTCAAGAGAATCACATTTACAACCTCAAGAGCTTCTGAGATGAAGGTAAGGGCCAAGAAGGCTCCTCGCATCAATCTCCACTCTGAGAAATATATTAGAATATTACAAATGTTAGAGACTCAATTAAAAAGAAATAGAAAAGGAAACTCTCTATTCTACCACTCTTCCTCATGTCTCTCCTCTATGACACTACCATGCAGCTATGACAGCTGTCACCTTTCTTTCCTCCATACCTCCTAGACATGACTATGTGATACTGCTCTACCTCTATACTTCACTCCTGCCCATCATTCTCCGAACCCCGAACTGGCTTCCTTCTACTCCGAATACGGTCTAGAAACACATGACAGTGTGTCCTAGCATCAGCGATACAATCGTCATCCAGCGGCGCGTCCGTTTCTTGACTGAGTCCAGCAGTGATGGGATTACTAGTCACTGATAGACTTTTGATCTGCTGTCTTGGTGTCATATTAGTCTAAGTCCACTCTAGATTGAAATTATCTTGCATTCCAAAGATATCTCTGAGCCTCTGACTTCTAGAGCTTCAACATTGATAGTCTGTATCTGAGAAACCTGATACTAGCTCATCAGTCTTGCCTCCTGAGGTATATGCTTTCCTGGCATGTGACAGCTTGGCCATTACCTAATAGAAGTACCTAATCTTGGGTCTAGATTATGTCTGGGGCTTGTAGGAGATCTCTAGAGTGGATTCCAATAGTGAAATCCAGGAGTATAATGTATATCCTATGCTATATTTCCGCAGAAAATTCTCTAGCAGCATTGAAAGGGTACAAAAGGGAATTGCTCACTGGGACAAACAAAATGATGATGTGCCAGCTCCCAATTGTGTACTAAAGGTCTGAGGGGAGATAATCAAAGTTAAAGGTTTATAAATAATTAGAGAAATAAGAATTATACACAGCTCTAGTAAAATATATGTTGGTGATTGTCAAAGGATTGTAAGATCTCTCTAGATCATTGTCACATAGCCTCCCTAAGGTATCAACCTTTACACACTATGACAAAAGCTCCTCTGGAAAATACAGTCAGTTGATCACTTATGGACCCTCCATACTCAGTTGCCCCCTTGTCTGTATCCCCAACACTGAACCTTACAGGTGTGATGCAATCCAAGTGTGCACCTAGCCAAGCTTTCCCAGCCTGCTGTCCTTTCCAAAGCTTGTCTGAGTTGCATCTGCTTTTCCTCTCTAGATCGAGTTCTGGGTATATTCTGTGTTCTTCTCAAGACACCTCACTAGTCCCAGTCTTCTTACTTTCAATAGATCTGCATTCACAATTCCAGAGGCAGTGTAGATGGAGGTAGGAGTCAAGAGGTTCTTCTCCAATCCAACTGCACTCCGGGTACTATATTAAAGTATTACAAAGTCCTGAAACTCAAGAAATAAAATATAAAAAGGAAACTATTGCTACTTTTGGATTTCCTTTGACTCCTTTCTGTCCTAAGTCCTCCCAAAATCCTACTAATGACATGGCCCTCTCCTGTCTTTATGATAACGTGTTCCCTCACCAAGTCTTTCCCATCAAAGATGATATGTCTCCATTGCTGCTTCCTTCTAGAATATTCTTCTGTTTTCTTCTATCATACTCTTGATACTGCTTTGTAATTTGGACTTCATTGATTACCTATTCAGTAGTTAGCAAGTCTCAGTAAATATCTAGTATCTCTAAGTCACGTCCTAGAGGTTATTTATCTAAGTATAATTGATCTGATGCCATCAATGCTTATTCATAAGCACAAAGTCTATCAGTCTAAGTTTGTCTTCTGAGTAGTACTGGTTCTAGAGTACAAGTTCGCCATCTTTCTAAGTTAGTCCATTCCAAGCTAGATCTAGAGCATAGTCTCTCAGTAACTCTCTTAGTAACCCAATGCCAGTTCATCTTAATTGCTTCTCGAGGTCTCAACATGAGCTCTAGGTCGATTATCACCTGCTCAATATACTCATCATGTAGTGTTATGTTCTGAGGATATAGAAAGGATTCTAGAGTGAATTCTAATTGAGAATCCATTGGTATAAAGCATATCAAATGTTATCTTCCACAGAAAATTTGCTTGTGGCATAACAGCATAACAGTGGAATGTATTGTAAATGTATTGTACTACTCCAATGATGCGAATATGGAGGTTTATTGATCAGAGCCATGTCTTCCACTGTACTCTCTATAATGGTCCACTTGGTCACCACCATACCGTTGATGGGGATCAAAGGGAATTGATCACGAAACAAAGGTGAAAACAAATGAGAATATAAGAAGTCCCCGAGATGTCTCATAATTGTGCACTAAACAAGTAGGCACTGGGGAGATGATCAAATATAAAAAAGAGAGCTTAAGAACAATAGGAGATGGAGGGGGAGACTCAAATAACTGAAAGACAATAATAATAAAGTATTTATGAATCTACTTGAGGTAGATCTCACCGTAATAGGATCTCTAAGACATGCATTTGTCTCACATTGTGACACTACTGTCCTTACCTAGTCTAGTAGTCTGGCTCACCGTCGATACAGCAGAACTACCTAGAACTCCCATGCCATCATGTGGGCTCTTCTTCAGCTGACCATACAACTGGAAGCCAACTCTAATGACACATAGTGAGCTATTAACTCCTAGTGTAAGCGAATGCCCAAGTCCATTGGGGCTTGAATTCCCATCGAGGCAGAGGTTTGGTAGGTTTTAGAAAGTAAAATAGAGCACTTAGAAAATGAGAAACTTAGTCACTCAAAATAGCTATCAAGCTCTAGAGCAACAGAAAGAGATGAGGATGGGGGAGTGATGCTTGAGTTCCCCTCTATGTCCTAGAGTATTTTATTATGATTACAAAGCAAAGAGACAACAAAGAAAGTGAGACAAAGAAAACCTCTGAATTCCCAAATATAGCAAGGCTGCAATGATGAGATGGTGCCCCTCCTGAACACTGGGTAACCGCTCCCCACTCTTCTAGTCCTACTCCAGGAATCCTCCCTCGCACAATGGTTGGGTCTCAAGCCTCTTGCCGGGCTGTAGATGGAGATGGTGGTCTCAAGTTGTCTTGCTCTCGAGCACGTTATCTTCATCTAGCCTCCCTGCTGCCTCTCTCCTCAGCTTCTCTGTTCTTCTCTCTACCTCTTCTATGTCTTTTCACTCCTCTATGTTCCAATTTCCTTCTGCTACCATTGCGATGTGACTCTGCAGTGGCTCGACTCTCTTAATCTTGCTATAATTAGCCATCAGTGATGATGGCTCAGATCTGATCATAACTCTTCTATGAATAACACTGTTAGCTGCTGAGGTATGATGTTGCCCAGGCCGCGCTAACCTATCTAAGTTCGCTTCTGTCCTCGAGAGCACTTCTAGAAGAGAAATCTATCAGAAATCCAATACAGGGTGCCTGGGCAAGCATCTATGAGGTGTATGTAGTGGTGGTCACAGCCACTACTCTGCTACTCAAGCTAGATGTTCAAGTCTATGACTGGGCATCTAAGGAATAGCTCTGGGGGAGCAAGCTCGTCTCTCAAGCTGGTTATTCTTGTTATTATGGTGAAAAATGTTACTTTTATTGCCTAAACATTTGTACGGCATAATACTGTGCCATGTCAAAATCCCAGGTTTGTCTTACTAAAAGACAATGATAATTGTTGTTGAATGAGAAAGATACATTTACGTTATTGGTATATATATATCAAGGACGGACAGATGGAGTGCAGAGGAGTGGAGTAATAATAGAATTATACTCCGTAGTGATGTACTAAACTACCTCGGAGAATAGAGGGTACTTAATAGTGATCACAGAACCAGAGAGAAGGCTCCAGTGGACAAGCAAGGGCATCGGAGTGGAGAATGACTGTAAGGGCGACTGGGCACAAGGCTCCAGGAGAATCCTCAGTTAATATTACAGTTAGTAGTTATGATACAACTCACCTCCAGGAGAATCCTCAGAGATTCGGATGAGGCTCCTGGAGGGATCTTTTACATTATATACATCCCTTAGTGTTAGGGTTAGCAGGATCGGAGCTAAACTAGTGTGTTTAAGTATCACTAGTAAACAGGCTAAGATAGCTCTGGAGTGTTGTCAAGCCGTTCAGGGGTGGAAATGGAGGTGTCCCCTTATAGTTCTCTTCTAACCCTGAAGAGCTTCCTTGATCCTAACCCAGGATTAAGGTCTTAAGTCAGTTGCTGACAATAAGTGTGTGAGAGCTTGTAACTGGTCTATGTACCTTGTGTCTGTGGAAAAACAACAGAGATAAATAAGAATGAGGCCAATAGTAGAGAAAAAAGTACCTATATAGTGAATGCCACATCTCCCATCTTATTGATCCACTGGCAGTAAAATACATTGATGCCCTGTTGGCAATAGTAAAGGACTACTGATGACATTATTACAATACTATAGCTGCAGGAAAGGATGGTATGTTGAGAGCAAAAAAGAGAACTGAGGGACATGGAATGAAATTTATACTAGTGAGGGTTAGTCCATCAAACACATGGTGGAGATAGATGGTAACATTCAAAACATGAAACACTGCACACTATTGGTGCACTGGCACCACTGGAGATAAATGCCATTGGTTAAAGCATATTTGCTTATAATATTGGCCTTATTCTCAAGAAAATAAATACAAGTTTCATCCTGGCCCTTGTCTAGATTGCAAATATAGTATGCCAAGTGACATACTACATTTACAGTCTAGGCAAGTACCAGGATAAAACTAATTTTTAGCAGAATTTGATTCAGGGTCTAAGTAGCCTGTTAACAATGAAACTCACAGCCACTAGCCACATGTAACACAATAATCTTGATCATTGTACACATGGCTTGACAATCTCAAGAAATGAATAAGCTAGAAAGTATGTCTGAACCCAATCTCACCCAGAGTTTTGTGTACTGTTTAGATTCCAGGTTGTTAGGGATACTCTGGCAAAGTAGAACATGGCAAACACACATCGGTCATAGATCAACTCAAGTCTGTATATATACAGTTCAATAGTCCATTGTTCAATACAAGGAAACTGCCATGTGACATTGGTCCAAGCTGTTTGTCAAAATAAAAAGCAGATATGTCTTCAATAGCTATAAAAGGTGCTGGTCTAAAGCCAGATGGGAATGACTGAACTGATTAAATGTTTGAGAAAATATACAGGAGTATATGTACTTAAATTCAGATGAAAACGACTGGCTTTAGGGTCTACAGATAGATACATTATATACAAGACAAATATGTAATTGTTTACCTAGGAATGAATGAGCCTTGGGCATCTTTGCATGCATTGCTAGGGAGGAAGAATTTAATGTGAGCAAAAGGAATGAAGATGATGTTTAGAGCACACCATTTAGAATGTAACTAGGATTGGAGAGAAGTAATGACAAAAGGTAAACAATTCTTGTAAGGGGACCCCTCACACATGACTCTGGAGCCCATATTAGTCCTCTGGAGTGACCTTGCAGCTGATCAAATATTACATAGTAATATTTGGTCTTACCCCCATTGCTCTAAGTGCACTCTGTTGCCTCCTAACATACTTTCATTGTTCAGACCCTGGTTACCAAAAGTAGAAATGCGAGGACACTGTAATATATATAATGTAGATTATTCCCTCCAGGAGCCTCATCTAGTTCTCTGAGGAATCTCCTGGAGGTAGGTTGTAACATATTTCATAGACTATAATTTAACTGAGGAATCTCCTGGAGTGTTCCACTCCGGTCGCCCTTACAATTCTCCAGAATAAACTTTGTTACTGTCACTTAAGACATAAGCTCATTTTTGAATGCAGGTTTGAATCTGGCATGTTTTTTTGTCTGAGATCTAAGAAGATATTGAAAAATGTGTTTGTATCTTAACAGCTTGAACTGATATAGCTTGGTTCACAAGGACAATGCTGCCATGATATTGATTTCAGAATATCTTTGTTTGATCTTGTTTGCAACATGTTATCACTGATCCTTATCATGCTGAGTAAGCTAGAGAACTTCATGGCTTTAACATCTCAGTTCTGCATTTTGACAGGTGTCAAACTATTTTTATTGCACTAAAAATACATGGGTCCCTTTGTTTGAAATTCACTTGTATAGAACAGTAGAGTATACAGTACAGAGTCAATCTATGGCTGGCATTCATTTCCTCTTTGTCTGCTTTGCTTTTTAACAGACATGAGATTCATTCACATAGTTAGACAGCTTATTCGAGTTGTTCTCTGCATATATACAGCCAGTAGTTATCACCTTAAAGTTGTACAAATATTCTTACAAAACTGAAATATTTAATAAGAATATTGTGTTTGATCTTGGCAAGCATGAGAAAATAGATGTTTTGACTGCTTATTTGCAGTACTTCATATGTGAAATGACAGATGTTGGGTTGTGAAATCAATATAGTAGCATTGTCAAATAAAAAAAGAAGAAAATTGTAGTGATTATATCAAAGTTGATTTATGATCAATTGTGAAAATCAATGACTAGAAAAAATAATAGATAGTCAGACAACCTGTACTCAATCAGACTCAATAGGGACAAAGAAATCAAGATAAGCCACATCATATGCATCTCACTGGCCTGCTTTTAGATTTGGCTAGTTTGTCAAATAAATTCACCCAGATCTTGCAACACTGACATCACTATCATCATTGAATGAGCTCTAATTACGTTTAGTCAAGTCACTGCA
>Ga0154007_1000084_pt1 | contig 12110 bp, 17 predicted proteins | sample TSNC091MetaG_FD_104676 | JGI IMG/M metagenome (GOLD analysis project Ga0154007, IMG submission 104676) | Attine ant fungus gardens microbial communities from North Carolina, USA - TSNC091 MetaG | ecosystem: Host-associated > Fungi > Mycelium > Unclassified | place: USA: Connecticut, Klassen Lab... | reverse complement strand
GTACTTGATTTGAGTACATCCTTATTCTACTGACATTAACTACCAAATGTATTTTAACAGTGTTTGGTAGTTCTAACTCAACCATATTCAGAGATACTATCTTTTTGATCTTGTAAGGCTCTACATAGCATTCTGTCAATTTTTCAGATCGTCTTCCAATCATTTGCCATTTGAGATCTTTTGTGCTAAGCAGTACTAAGTCTCTTTTTTTATACTCTACTGCTTCTGACCTATGCCTATTCACATACTTCCTCATATCTTTCTGAGCTTTGACCAATGCTGCTTTGGCTTCTTCCTAAATTTCCTTCATTTTCTCCACAAATCTTTCTGTGCTTTCAAACCTCCCTTTCTTCCTTATTTCAAAGCCCATTCTGGGGTTCTGTCTACTATTTGCCTGGAAAGGCGACACTTTAGTTTCTAAGTATACCTTATTATTGTATGCAAATTCTGCTGTTCCTAACCATTCAGGCCACTGCTTCTGTCAATAATTGATAAACATTCTGAGATACTGTTCCAATTCTTGATTTATTCTCTCAGTTTGTCCATCTATTTAAGGATAGAATGCTGTTGACAATTTAGTGTTGATTTCCAATAACTTGTTTAACTCTTTCATGACTCCTGCTGCAAATTGCAGACCTCTATCTGAAATGATGCTTTCAGGTAATCCATGTAACTGCCATACATTGTCCCTAAACATCCTTGCTAGCCCCTCAGCTGTAGTTTTCTCAGTTGTGGGCATAAAATATGCTATCTTGGTAAACTGATCCACTACTACCAGTATACTATTATACCCTTGTGCTAATGGCAACTTTGTAATGAAATCTGCTGATATATGTGTCCAAGCTTTATTGGGTATTGAGTTAGGCATTAACTTTCCAGCTAATTGTTCTGTGTGATTTTTGTTTCTTTGGCAGGAGTCGCATTCTTCTACATATCTCTTTACTTTTCTAGTTACTCCTGACCACCAGAAATTCCTTGTTACTAATTCCACCATCTTTTATTGTCCTCTATGTCCCCCCACAGGTATATCATGGTGTAGCCTGATTATTTCTGTTCTTAGCACTTTATCTCTAGGCATGTAAACTTTTCCTTCCTTCAACATAGTGCTATTTTCTTTTTTTTACTTTTCATCTCTTAATATTTTTACTCCTGCCTTCTTCATTTCTTTTACCACTTTAATCACTTCATCATTTTTTGCTTCTGATTTTCTAATCTTTTCCAAAATATCTACTCCTTCTATGATTACTTCTCCCATTCTAGCATCTAGCCATTTGGGTTTCAACAGCACTCTTTCTTTATTATTCCTTTCTACTCTCTTCTCCCAGTTGCTTCTCCTACTCAAGCTATCTGTCTTTCCCATTTTGCTTCCTAGTATATGCTTTAGCATAAAGTTAAACCTGGACAAGTATAAAGCCCATTTAGCCTATCTACAATTTAAATTTTGACTAGTTATGAAGTACTCTAGATTCTTGTGATCTGTCCAAATTTCAAATTTACTCCTTGCATCTTCCAAAAAGTGTCTCCAAGCTTCTAAACATCTAATGACTCCTAGCATTTCTTTGTCATGTATTTCGTAATTTTGTTCTGTTTCATTTGGCAATTTAGAGATAAATGCTACTGGTCTCCAAAGATCATCTTCACACTTCATGGACAGGACTCCTTCAGTTGCAAAGTTTGAGGCATCTGCCTCTACTCTAAACTCTTTGTTCAAGTCTGGCATTGCCAAAACTAGTCTTGTCATAAAGATTTTTTTTAGTTATTTAAATATCTTTTGCTGTTCCTCTTCCCACTTCCACTTCTCATTCTTCCTGGTTAGCTTATTCAAAGGCAATGCTACTTTTGCAAAGTCTTTCACAAAGCATCTGCAATAGTTTGCCAAGCCCAAAAATCTCCTAACATTTCATACATGTTGTGATATAGGCCATTTTAACACTCCTCCCACCTTATCTTCTTCCATTTCTACTTTTCCTTCCCCATTATTACTCCCAGAAATGGTATTTTCTTCATCTTCCATGCACACTTCTTTAGTTTAACATATAGATCGTTCTTTTCCAACCTTTTTAGTACTTCCTCTATAACTTCATTATATTCCTCTTCTGTTTCTGTTTCCACTAGTATGTCATTTACAAATGCCACTACTTTTCCTTTGTTGATCAAGTCTCACAGAATTTCATTCACCATTGCTTGAAAAGTTGCTGGTAAATTTGTCATTTCAAAAAACATTACAACTGGTTCAAACGACCCTATATGTGTAGTGAAGACTGCTTTCTACTTGTCCTCTTTCTTAATTCTCATATTATTATTATATGTCATATTCTGGAAATATGATAATTATATAATTTATTTCTCCTAATTATTCTCCTAATATTAATAATAGTAGGATAGCGTAGTAGACTACTCTCCTCCTATTCCAGATTTTCTATAAGTACTGAGTAGTTACAGTGTAATTCCTCAGTCTGTAAATTAACGTCAATTAGTCCTAATTGCATCTCATCCTCTCCGACTCCTCAATTTACCCGCTTAGGACCTCTGTCTTGATGACTTCCACTACTCCGAAATACGCAACCAACCTCATGACCGGAGACTGGGGCGCAACACATAAGTTGAAGCCAAGGTCATTCAACAAGTCATTCTTTGCTCCAACGTCCTTGATAGTCTGCCGGAGCCTTCTTTCTGGTTTTGCAATCACTGTTAAGTACTATCTATTCTCCGAGGTAGCTTAGTACATCATTCTGGAGTATAACTCTATTATTACCCCATTCCTTCACTCTCCGTCCATCCATCCTTGACAGAATTTACAGACTGATACCGGTTCCTGTCGTGTTTTAATCCTGATGTCTCGCCAGTCTGCAGCTCCCTCTTCCAGGAGTAATTCCATCCCCCTTGCTGACCGAACTATCGGTCGCTTCACTTCAGGCCTCCCAAGAAGGTCTAGACATCTCCAATCAGGGACTCCTCACACTCCGGTGCGCCCCCGCTCATCTCCACCTCCAGTGGAACGTTTGGAATTCCATGGAGTGGACCCTGCCACTATCCCTCATATTGATGATGACCCGGACTGGGTCAATGCTCCTATTCCTGTTCCTACTCCTGCATTCCAAACTCCACCTGTTGCTGACCGTAATCCCATTAACAACCAGCTAGCCAAGGCTCTCCGATAGTTATTGGAAAACCTTAACAGAGGATCAGCACCAAAGCCCCACCAATTGAAGGCCCATATTCCAGACACCTTCAACGGTTCTGACTTCCACAAGCTAAATCACTTCCTATTCCAATGCCAACTCCTTTTCCGTGCCAACCCTTTACAATTTTCCACCAATGAAGAGAAAATCAATTTTGCAATGATCTACTTCTCTGGTGTAGCGCAAGATTGGTTCGAAGTCACACTACAACAGGAAGATATTGGCTACGCACAACCCTGGCTTTTCACTTGGCACCTCTTTGTGAAAGAGCTCTGAGTGCATTTCGGACTCTCGGACCCAGTAGGGGATGCCACTAGCCTCATCAACAACCTCCACATGAAGTCAGAAGATAAAATTTCCACTTATAATGTGGAATTCATGCGGTACGCAGCACAGTTGAACTGGGGTGATACAGTCCTATGCCATCACTTTTACCAGGGACTGCCAAATCGCCTCCAGGACCTGATAGCAAACAGGGAACAGGGAAAACCCATCTTTTTCCATGCCATGTATCAACTGGCAATCACCTTCGACAATTGCTACTGGGAATGAAATCACAAACGAGACTGTTTCCGCAATATGGAGAAGGAGACAGCAGACAGTCACCACCGAAAACAGGGTAGAATGGCTCAGTTCTCCACCTCCTCGCAAAGCTCCACTCTGTCTCGTCCCCAGTCATCCACGACTCCACCACAAACCATGCCATCTCAGAGTTCCCAAAAACCCTTCAGACGGCCATCTTCCATTGTTAAATCACCATCACCATCTACCCCGTGTGTTGACCTCTCCGACAAACTAGGCAGAGATGGTAAATTGAACAGCAATAAGCACAAGTGCCATATCGACAATAACCTCTGCCTATACTGTGGATCGAAGGACCACAAGGTAGATAGATGCCCTAGGAAACAACCGGTGAGGGCACGATTAACTACTCTGGAGGAACAAGAGACTCCGCTCTCCGAGAACCTCTCAGAAAACTAGAGCGTGGCTCCCAAGACTCAGCACAAACTGGGAGTCGCATTAAACTCGTTTGTGCAACTACGAGTCCAATGCGTCTTAACGCGTCCACTCTTTTCAATCTGAATTCTCTTTATATACCCCTTGTCTCTCCTCTGGTGTGTGCTCTGGACCATCTCCAGCCTATACCCATCTGAACGCTGGTAGACTCCGGATCTATGTATTGTTTCTTGGATTCTGCTTTTGCTCGTGAACATTTTCTTCCTACTACTCCTACTCTGCCTGTGGAACTATGCCTGTTTGATGGAACCTCGAATAATATTATCTCCAAGGTAGTATTGTTGCCTGTAAAATTCCCCTCCGGTAAATGCATGACTCTTGACTTCTACGTCACTCCGCTTGATTCTTGTTGTTCTCTGGTATTAGGTCATTCTTGGCTCATCTGCTACAATCTGTTGATTGACTGGGTTTCTGGGTCAATATCCTTTCGACCACCATCTTTACTCCAAAGACTGGCTTCTGTTCCTCCTGTTGAAACCTTGGTAAATCCTTCATTCTCTTCAGCGGAAAACCCTCTGCAGTTCACCCCATCTGAGACATCTCTGTTTAACCCCAAGCGACCTCACATCGCAATTATCAGCACATCAGCCCTACTCTGGGCCTCGCAGCTATCAGGCTCAAAAATATTCACTATCCAATTCAGTTCCACAGTATAGGCCAAATCCACTACCATCTCTGAAAAAATTGACCTCTCCTCCATTCCAGAGGAATATCACGAGTATGCAGATGTCTTCAGCAAGTCCAAAGTAGAAACACTTGCTCCCCACCATCCTTATGACCTCTGAATTGATCTGGAAAAAGATTCCCATCCTCTGGTAGGAACCATCTACTCCTTGTCCAAATTTGAACAGGAAACATTAAAGGAATTCATTGACGAAAACCTAACCAATAAATTCATCCGCTCAACGTCGTCACCTCACGGAGCACTGGTCCTATTCATAAAAAAGAAAGATGGGTCCCTCTGGCTCTGTGTAAATTTCCATGGACTCAACAGAATCACGAAAAAGAATCGATATCCACTTTCCCTTATCTCCGACCTTCTAGATTCCCCCCGCAAAGCTCACATTTACACCAAAATCGACCTCTGACATGTGTACCATTTGGTCTGCATTACCAAAGGAGACGAATGGAAAACCGCCTTCCGTACCCGCTATGGAGCCTTCGAATGGTCAGTAATGCCGTTTGGACTAACTAATGCTCCAGCTGCCTTCCAATGCTTCATGAATGACGTGTTCTCCGACCTCCTGGATGTGTGCGTAGTGGTCTACTTGAATGACATCCTAATCTACTTCGATGATATCACACAACACCAGAGCCACATCAAAGAAGTGCTGAAAAGACTCCGAAAAGCAGGGTTGTACGCGAAAGCAGAAAAATGCAAGTTCCATTCAGATTCCGTTGAATACCTAGGCTATGTTCTATCTCCATCTGGTTTGACCATGTCCGACGCTAAAGTGAAAACCATTCAGGAGTGGCTGGAACCAAAGAAAGTAAAGGATATTCAGTCCTTCTTAGGTTTCACCAACTTCTACAGACATTTCATTTTCAATTATTCAGACATAGTCATTCTGCTCACTCGTCTCACTAGAAAGAACACTCTGTGGAACTTTGATGACGATTGTAGGATAGCATTTAACACCCTGAAACAAGCCTTCACCTCCGCTCCTATTCTTACGCATTGGGTTCTGGATGCACAACTCGTCGTAGAAACCGATGCCTCAGACTACACTCTTGCTGCTATTCTCTCCATTATGACTAAAGATAATGAGATCCACCCCGTAGCCTTCCATTCCAGGACATTCTCCGCTCCAGACCTCAACTACAACATCCACGACAAAGAATTACTTGCAATATTCGAAGCCTTCAAAATCTGGCAACACTATTTAGAGGGGTCTGCTTCATCAATCGACATTGTAACGGATCACAAGAACTTGGAATGTTTCTCGATAACCAAGATTCTAACACGCCGACAAGCAAGATGGTCAGAGTACCTCTCTCAATTTAACCTCGTAATTCGCTTCTGCCCTGGATGCCTTGGCACCAAACCAGACACACTCACTAGACAATGGGACGTCTACCCAAAGGGGGGAGATAATGGTTATGCTTTAATGAACCCTCATAACTTCCGTCCAGTTTTTACTCATGAACAAATTGCAGCATCTCTCCGAGCAACCATCCTGACCACTCCAACACTTTGCACAGCCACGATATTGGATCAAAACCAACTCTACTCCGATATCCTAGCAACACTCCCCCTCGACACTTCCATATCTGACCATTTACTCCATCTGGAAGGACATTGGTCGAAAGACGGTGCAGGGTTTCTCCGACTCGACAACAGAATGTACGTTCCGGATAACGCCAACTTACGCCTCCGAGTTCTCCAGTATCATCATAACCATGTCCTAGCAGGACACCTGGGCCAAAACAAAACACTGGAACTTATACAGAGACATTATACCTGGCCAAACATCTACGATGACGTACAGAAGTTCTGTAAGTCTTGCGTTACCTATATGAGATCCAAACCATAGCGTCATAGACCATACGGATCCCTCCAACAACTTCCTATCCCGGAACGCCCATGGAATTCAATTTCTATGGACTTCATAGAGAAACTCCCTTCCTCCTCCAGTTTCGACACCATCCTCATTATAGTGGATCGTCTGTCGAAACAAGCTATATTCATCCCCACTCATGACACCATCACTTCAGCAGAACTAGCACACCTTTTCGTGATTCACGTCTTTTCAAAGCATAGAGTTCCATCTTATGTTACGTCCAACCACGGCTCAGAATTTGTCTCTCATTTCTTCTGCTCTCTAGAAACCACCCTAGACATGAGACTTCACTTTACCAGCGGATACTCATCTGTCTGTTGTTTCGCTTTCCTCGCATTAGACCTCCTGGCCGTTTCCACCTTGGCTTTTGCTCATGCCCTGTCTGCGTCAAAGGGCTTACAGGCAGCCTTGGCCTTGGCGCAAGGAGCGCAGGAAGTTGCATGACTACAAAAAGGAATTAGTGAAAAAGGGAACAATTCAAATAATACTTACAGCAAGGTTTGGGGAATATACAAGATTCTGAAGTTCACGCACCTCTCACACGGACTTCCCCCACCAACAACTGACGTCCCCATTTCTCTTGCCAACTCTTCACGTCGTTGACGAGCCTCTGGAGTTTCTTGTGGCAGGTATCGAACACGTTACCTCTTGGTCAGAGGTGGAAGGTCAATTAAGTTCATCTCCTCGTCGGAAGGAGGAGATGAGGGCGGCAGAAAAGTCTTCAACCAATTCTTGCGCTGTTGTTGTTCCATGGCAGCGACACAGTCCGCCTCTAAACATTGAGCCAAATCTCTCTTGTGATCTTCTTCTCTTCGCCTTGTCTCCTCCTCTTCTTGTTTTTTTCGCACCTCTTTCTCCGGTCTTTTCCGCTCCACCATTTTTGCCTCTTTCTCCGGTCTTTTCCGCTCCACCATTTTTGCCTCTTTGTGAGCTTAACGCTCGAGGCATTCCTTTTCTTCCTGCTGTCGAAGCAGGGCTTTCGCCTCAGCACGTCTTCTTGCCAACTCAGCCTTGTAAGACTCGTCATCGGAGTCAGAGAGGTTAGCAATCGAGATGGAATTGAAGGACATGGTGGTAAAATTTCAAGATTAAAAGTCTGCAATGGAAAACTTTGAAACCGGAGTCAGGTGATAATTAAATTGCTTATGCATAGAAGCTTCGAGGGCTCAGCCTTAAAGGGGGAGTACTGTCATATTCTGGAAATATGATAATTATATAATTTATTTCTCCTAATTATTCTCCTAATATTAATAATAGTAGGATAGCGTAGTAGACTACTCTCCTCCTATTCCGGATTTCCTATAAGTACTGAGTAGTTACAGTGTAATTCCTCAGTCTGTAAATTAACGTCAATTAGTCCTAATTGCATCTCATTCTCTCCGACTCCTCAATTTACCCGCTTAGGACCTCTGTCTTGACGACTTCCACTACTCCGAAATACACGACCAACCTCACGACCGGAGACCAGGGCACAACACATAAGTTGAAGCCAAGGTTGTTCAACAAGTCATTCTCCACTCCAACGTTCTTGACAGTCTGCCGGAGCCTTTTTTCTGGTTTTGCGATCACTATTAAGTACTATCTATTCTCCGAGGTAGCTTAGTACATCATTCCGGAGTATAACTCTATTATTACCCCATTCCTTCACTCTCCATCCGTCCGTCCTTGATATTATAGCCCTATCATAGATCTATTTTTGTGAACACTCATTTGCTCCCTATGGTATCCACTAGATCTGTAATCAAAGATAATGGGTAGTTATTCTTTATTGTTTGTTCATTAAGTTTTCAATAGTCCATAACTATTCTTCTCCCTCCATCCTTCTTTCCTACAAAGAATACTAGTGACGTTTGTTCTGACTTGGAAGGTCATATATACCCTTTTGTCATGACTTGGCAAAATGACTAAGTCATTATTTATATTTACTTTACTTTTCCTTTTCTTTTGGACTTACTGTAAGGGTGTCAAGGACATGCAGAGCAGGAGTGAAGTGACCCAGAATGGAGTGGGATTACTCTGGAGTGGAAGGGAATTAACAACAAAATGGGAGAACAACCTTGGCCTCAGCTCGTGCACTATGCCTCGATCTACTGTTGTATGTGTGGTTGCGTATTTTAGGAGGACTGAATTGTTGCCAGGAGTCTTGGAGAGGAGTGGTATAGATTGATAGGAGTAAGGATAGAACAAGGAGAAGATGTAAATGACTTTAATCTACGAACTAAGGAACTAGGATGTAACTACTGGAGTACTTATACTAAGTCCGGAATAGGAAGAGTACCAGTAACTAGTCTACATCGTGATCCTATAGGAGTAGACAACAGGAGTTTTAGGAGCAAAAAATTAGTAATAATATAAAATATAAAAGAAATTATATTATTTAATGGGTATTTTCCGTCATATGACAAAGGGCGCACTCAGGGGTGTACCAGAATACACTCAAATATAGTAGACGAGGTATCTTAAGTCAGAGTGATAAATAGCTCAGGAGCTCAAACTATTGTTGAGGTAAGGTATTCTACCATACATCACTAGCTACTTATACTAGACTAGCCTAGTCTATGCACCAGTCGCTATGGACACATATATCAGGACAATAATAACTACACTACTAGATATAGCTATGTAGTACTGTGATGGAGACCCGAACTAGAGGAAAGGGAACTATAGACTGCAGACTCCAAGGATCCGTGGGAACACTAGCTGATGCAAACCCTACCAGGTTATTTAAGCGATCTCAGGCTGTCCCCTTACACTTACTACACAAGAAGAAGTGTAGGAAAGTGTCACATCATGAGTGTCACACAGTCACAGTCACATGACATCACATTATTGGTCACATGCTAAGTGTGGGAAAGTAGTGCACAGACCATGTAGTAGTTGTATAAGTAGTATACAGAAAAATAACAGAAACTCTATCAAGTTCTCCTTGTCAACTCAGATAAGAAGTGGGATTAAGTTATCATGACTAAGTCCTTACACCTTTTTGTAAGTGTTTATTTACAAATTTCTGTACTTCCTCTTCTTCATTTCTAGAGAGGGGATATACTCTTGCTTTTCCTGCTTTAAAATTTTCCTTCAAGTCTATCGTATAGTCCTATACTTTTCTCACTAGCATTCTTTCACTCTCCACCTTTCCAAAGACTTTTAACCATAAATGAAATTTCTTTGGTACCATTCCTTCAATTTTTTTATAACTAATTTCCATTTCCTTCTTTTTTTCCCAATCTTCCTTTTCATCTTGTCACAAAAAGTGACTACTAAATAGTATTATGGAGATATAACAAAATACCTGTTTAAATGAACTACATAAATAGCTGGACCCTTGTTAGCAAGTAGCCTTGCTAACATCGCCCTTTTGATGTAGTGGTAAACCATACAGTATGTGACTACTGGTCCATAGCACAACTGTGACATGTCTACTACCCATCTAATTGCTTCCTTTTCTTCTTGCTCCTCTCTTCTTTTCCTCAATTCCCTTTCTTTTCTCTATTCTTTTCACATAATGCTAGATACCTCATCATATTTACCTCTTCTGTTTCTTATTTAATTTCTGGATTGTGTGCAGCTAGCCATGGCATCTCCAGAATCACTTCTGTCCTTCCTAGATTGCATACATCTAACTTCATCCTTTCTACATGTCCTTGATAGTATACATTCACCTCAATTTCATATGTCACTAATCCTCTACTGTTTCTTGTTCCATCCACATTCCGAATTCTTACTGGTCTTTCCAACTTTTTTAATTTGAAGCCATTCTTCTTTATAAACTTCCTGTCTGCAAACATTCCTGTTGCTCTACTATCTAATAATGCTTTCACTGATATTCTTTCGTGATTATCCATTCTTTCTAACCCTATGTTTATCCATACTTCTTTTAAGGGTCATAGGATTTGCCTTAAATCTCTTACTCTCTCAGTGTTGTCTAATTCAAGTCCTTTATTCATAATGCAACTCGACAGAACACTGTATTTATTGTAAGAGGGCAGATGGGAGCCTACTGTCCTCTGTTGTCTTTTAACTCCTCCCCTTTGTCCACCTGAATCATTCTTCCATTCCTTTCCACTATTCTCTCTGAGTTACAATTTCGGGCTATATGTCCCAAATCCCCACAGTTGAAATATCTCCAATCTCCTCCTGCCTGTCCTTTATCTATAGCCATTGCTTCTGGTCCTCTTTCTCCTCCTGTCAATCTTGGGGTTGTTCCCCTTTGATTTTACCATCCTTCTCTTAGAACCCAATTTCTCCTCTATGTTCCATTATTTCAGAAGGGTCATTGCCCTCTAGTTTGCTGTGCATTTCCCATTGTAGGATATACCATGTTTCCTCCCCTTTCTTCCAGAATCTTTTCCTCTGTTCTACTCTGTCTCATATTGTAGTCCAACTGGACTGCTCTCTCCTGCCACTGCGTAATTGTTGTTGAAGATGATTTGGCCTCCACTAATCTTCTTTTTACTACTCTGTTTAATCCTTTCTTAAACCCTTCTACTAGGGCTCTCCTCTCATAACTGCTTCCCCTAGTTGCCCTTCTAAACTCCTGCACATATTCATCCACAGTTTTTCCTCCTTGTTCTAACACTCTCAACTTATCCACTTTTCTGCTTTCTTCATCAAACTCTCTGAATTCCTGTCTAATTTTTGCAAATAATTGTTCTATTATTTGCACCACTGAAGTTTCCTTTGCAATTTCATCCAAAATATTGTTCTTCCATATTTCTGCTATTCCTCCTTGAACATATGACAGGACCCAACTGATATTATTCCCATCCCTAACTTGATCCATTCTCATTTGCATGAACAAGTGGCAGGTATTGATGAATCCTACCACTTGACCTCTTTTTTTACTAAACTTTGGAGGTGGTACTACCTCTGGGATAGGTACTGTAACCAGTGCTAGTGCTAGTGCTGGTGTTGCTATTGCTGCAGCTGTTGCAGCTGTGATGGTTGCTGTCTGTACAGCAAGGAGTTGTTGTTAGAGAGTATTAATCATCTTCTGTTGTTACATGAATGCAAGAAGTTGCTCCATAATAGGAGCAGTGTTTTGTTGTTATTGCAACATTAGAGCAAGTGATAGTGATAGAGGAGATGAAAATTCTTCTTCTTCTTTGTCAGAGGTTTCCTCATATGAGAATGTATGGTTTTCTTCATCTGAGAGAATTGTAGCTAAACTTGATTAACTAGAAAGGGTAAAACAATATTGGCCCTAAGAAGATCACCCCTAGTTTCTAGACAGCCTTTTAAGAAGTGACTGTCAATCTCCTGTGTGGACTTGTGACAATGCACATAGCAGCACAGAGTATCTAGTGAAATGCTACTTTAACTACCTTCTTAGATTAATCAGGTCTGGACTTTG
>Ga0154007_1000083_pt1 | contig 12114 bp, 10 predicted proteins | sample TSNC091MetaG_FD_104676 | JGI IMG/M metagenome (GOLD analysis project Ga0154007, IMG submission 104676) | Attine ant fungus gardens microbial communities from North Carolina, USA - TSNC091 MetaG | ecosystem: Host-associated > Fungi > Mycelium > Unclassified | place: USA: Connecticut, Klassen Lab... | reverse complement strand
GGCTCTTTGCCATAAGGAACGGAGGTTCGTTTTCGATGTCGACTGGCTACGTCAATTTGCAGTTCAGGCCGTCAACCAAAGTATCGCTAATATCGTCAAAGTTTGCCGAGGCGGATTCAATCGAACTCTTCTCATTACTCTACGTGACGGCCAGATGGTCTCCCAAGTTCTATATCCCATGACTGTCCCAAAGTACTATGCCGTCGCCAGTGAAGTTGCCACAATCGAGTACATGTGTTCCTCTGTGCTGCCTGTTCCCAAGATATACGGATACTCGCCCGACTCAGACAACGCTGCTGGAACGGGGTATATTTTGATGGAGTTTGTTCGAGGTTCCAAGCTCAGCGAAATCTGGCGCGACCTAAACGACGAAGAAGTCATTTCCGTCATCCGCCAGCTCACTCAACTTGAGTCACGGATGATTTCACTCTCTCTCTCTGCCGGTGGAAGCCTATATCTCAGCAAAGACTTGGATAAGGTTACCATGGGGCCGGGTGTACTGCTGGACGACAAGGATTTCTGCATTGGTCCTGATACAAGGCTGCCGCTGTGGTACGGGAGAAGAGCGAAGCTTGAAGGACCGTGTAGGTCATTTTCTGTCTTTTCATGACCATATCCTCAAACTGGCCAATAACCATAGATGAAAGCGCTGGAGCAACTCTCGTAACAGCAGCGTGCAAGGAAATTGCGTACCTCAGGCAAGGAAATTGCGTACCTCAGGCAATTTGGCCAATCAACCCTGCCGCGGCGACGTGAAAGAAGGCGCGGTTACCGGTGGCCAGCAACAATTGCCGTCGTCTCAAATCCAGAACTTGGAGCGGTACCCCAGCCTCGCCTCGTCACTCATCACTAGAGACTCCACTCTCAGTCGCTTTTGCGTCCCCCATCCAGACCTTCAGCACAACATCATCGTGTCGAGGTCGCCCGACTCTGGCTGCCAAGTTGTCGGCCTAATTGACTGGCAACACGCCTCTATTCTGCCCATGCCCCTCCTCGCTGGCGTTCCATAACGCCTCCAGTACTACGATGATGGTGTTTCAAAGTATATAACGCCACCCCCTTTACCAAGAAATTTCAAAGATTTGAAGGCTGCCGAGCGAGACTACGCAAAGTATCTCTACCGTTACCGCCTTGTCCGCTATCATTATGTCACTAGCACAGCAGAATGCAACGCGCTCCACTACCTTGCCTTCAATGACCCCTTGCACGCACTTCGTGGCCGTCTCTTTGATTAGGCTAGTGCTCTCTGGGAGGGTGAGTTATGATTTGCAAATTGTGCTCATCAAAGCGATGGAGAGATGGGAGGAGCTTGTGGGAGGAGTTGTGTCGTGTCCCACCAAATTCGACACAAAGGATTTATTCAAGACGAGTAGAGAACTGAGTTAAGTGGAAAGGGTCTTCGAGAGCTGGCAGGATGGCTGGGTGCAGCCTGGGGACTACAGGTATGCCGTTGCGTTTTTGAAGAAGAGGAAGAAGGAGGCGTTGGTAGGGGCCGAGTCGGTGGAGGAGATTATGAATAATTGGCCTTGGGACGACATTAACGAAGAAAAGTATATGTAATGAGTTTGTAGTTGTGGCTGATTGGCTCTCGTTCTTTCACAATATCAAAGATGCAGGGAAATGTCTTTCTGCAGAAGAGGAGTCTGATGCCGTTGTATTGATCTTGGTGCATCGGCATGCATGATTATCGTGATGCATGATCTGGTGGCTTCTGGAGCTGCGTAAAACGCTGTTATATGAGGACTGTAAGCTGGCCGTAACAACAGACATGAACGGGGACATGCGGTTGACTGGCACAGCCAACTCTTTGTTTGATTGAATGAGTTTTGGACTTGCCGTCCAGGTAGGGTAGAAGCTGTTGCAGTCCAAGTCATGGTGCGTGAAGAAAAAAAATGTAATTAAATTGCCCAATTTTTTTCAAGCTACGAGATAGAACCACGGTTCGTTACTAACGTTTGTAGGGACTAAACAAAGGTGTGATGCATCTGCAGTCGTTACTACGTTAAGGAAAGGTTCATGTCATCGCTCCAAATTACCAGTCGCATCCAGACTTGTAAATCGATACCTACTCAACTGGAGTAGACCAACGAGCTCCTGGAACTCGTCCTCCTTTCCAGTTCACCTGTTCATTCCAACACCTCCAAGTACTTCAGCTGAGGACAAGACACGCTTTGGTGTCTTACTCCAGCAGCTCTCCTACATCCTTCTCCTTTGGCTCAAGTTCTCTCAACCATTCTTTGCCGATCCATTCCGTCCACTTTCAGCAAGAGATCTACACTGGTTGCCTTTATCCCAAATACCATTCTAGGCGACGGCAATACGGAACTTCTTTCAAGCCCACCAATACTTTCCACTGTGGACTTTGGAGATTACTTGTTTGAGCTCATCTAATCTGTGAGGCGCTGTCAGGTTGCCGGTTGTTTGAAAGAAGAGCTCAACTGACCTTGTTCTCGCTTTAGGGTACCTACAGATTGTCTCTGCTCGCATGGGACCCAAAGCAGTCGCTCATTGTCCCGACCCCACTACCTTGCATGCCTTGTAGTATAAGCTCATACAACATGCCAACCTTGTTCCATCTCGTATAAACACCATGTGTGTGATGTTCGACCCAAAATTTGAACGTACAGATGATAGGTATAGAGACATTGCATTTTTTGTTTAATGACCAAAGAACGATGAGTCTGACGCCAGGAAAATGTTGAATCAGGGTAGGTGAGAGGACCATTCCATCCACCGAGAATGCTGAAATCTTGCAAACGAGTTGGCCAATTTGTGGATCCCAGACTCGGACGTGAAGACTAACATGCGAAGAGCTTCCCGTTGAGTGAGTTCTCAGACCCGTGGATATGCATTTGATAGTCAAAGTCGACAGGACGAAATGGACAGTTTCGTGAGTCCATGAATAAAATTTGGCGGAAGAAAGTACGACGATGACGGTCACCTCACCGGGTGCCAGGACTAGGTACAAGAGCGCTTCAGACTTGAAGTCTAAAGAATACGTCCATTCAAAACCTGCGGGATCCTGCAAATATCAAACTTGCAGTAATCCCGAGAGGACTTGAGGTAACAGAGGCTGGAGGTGGTGTTGCGCATTTGACAACGGCGAGTGGCAAAAGATTAGTGCGTCTACACTGGCGCACGATAGGAAAACACTCACGTTTTGACTTGGATATGCCTTATCTGCGTCTGACAGCGCTCTCTGCTGCTTTGGAAGAGGTGACCGATACTCCCCATCCCTTGCCTGTGATCCTGAGCGCGGTGGAAAAAAGACACTGAGATCACTGTCAGGCTGTTGAGCAAGGGTAGACAGCTGGACATTACCATCTTCCATATGAGTGTCATGGCAGACGCCGTTCATTCATCTTCATGTCGCCATGAGTGCCATTGGGAGAGTTGATAAGACTCGTGTCTATTGAGACTGTAACTAACTGCAACGAAGTCGACGCGGGCATGTCAGCGTCTTCGGAACGACTGGCCTGTAAATATGATTGTCACAGTGTGACAGGTCTTCATCTCGCGCGGCCTGATCCAGAAGTCCTTCATTTTCTCTCATATCAACCGCGGCTGACCATTCTCAAGGGTTTTCACGACCTCATATACCCTCTGAGTGGGGTGTGGTTGCTGTCTGCGCTGCACTCATTGGACGGCTTCCCCTTGAGATCCAGCATAATCGTCTATGGGTCCTGTGACTCTCATTTTCAGATATGATCTGCGCGCATTGATGGGAGCTTTGATGCTTCGTATTTCCTATCCCAAACTCCCTAAGGATCAAGACAAGCCTGGATAGCGCAGACTATGGCATGAAACAGAAGATTGAAAAAGTGGTATTCACATTTATGAGCAGAGACCTTGGGCTGAAGGGTATGCTTCTGGCCATCTGATAATATCGATGTATACTTATGGAGGTCAAGCTCCTGACGCTGGCTCATGGACATGATTTGGTGCAGGGATTTGCCAACCAGTCGGGAGTCGGACCCCAATTGTGTCACCGACCCTTGTCAAACCGACGATGTACTTTCCAACGAACGAGTGTTTTTCAGCGGTTGGGGACGGAAGACTCGTTGGATATGATCGCCAGGAGCACATCAGCACTGATTTCGTATCAGATGATTATATGTCGTTGGATAGTATCAGAGGTGCGTCAATTCCACTGAATGACCCAGGTTTTCTCAGACCGAGTAACCTCTTCTACAGGGAGGAACATTCACACAAAGCCCATCTATGACCCCATGAATACCACGAAACCGAGCGGGATATAACTGTTCTGCGTGGCTGTGGGAATGAATTTATAAATAATCTTCAGTCAGGTGATCAAATTTTTTTGGGTTCAGCATCCCGTAACAAGCTATTAGTAGGATGCAGAGGGCTAAAATAGGGCCCAATGTCAGGTGCATGTCTACAAGAGGCATGTGGAGTAGGGTGCGCACGTGGTCGCTAGTAGATGGGAGTGTAGCCGTATGTTAGGTGATTGTTGTGAGCAATGGTGCGGCCTTCACTCCTCGGTTGTCAATTATGGCTGACATTTGAACAGTTTATGGGATCGTGCAATTACATTCACGGAAATATGACTGTGGACTTTGTATTGATCTCGAACCCTGAAAACATGCCTGAGCTTCATGTAGTCAATTGCGGACATTCAACCCCATGCACGGATTGCGCTGCTAGAACTTTTCGAATGGAGATAAATTGTGATTTATCGGCACGAGGCTTGGCTGAGATTGATGAACAAACGAATGGTGCAAAGCTGTCCAGGTGCTCGATCCTGTCTCAGGAGGGAGATATAGTTCATTGTCATGTGATTCTGCTCATCATGCTTTTGTCTTCATGCTTGTTTTTAAAGATTTAACTGGCGTGATCATCGAACGATATAATCTAGATTATGGTCACTAACAACTACTCAATTCAATGGAGCTCTGTACCGGCGCTCCCACTTTTCGCTGTCTGGACCGAGTTCCCACCAGTTCAGTTCTAGGGACAATGATAGCTGCTTCTATCATTCCTATGTCACAGCTTTGTTCTTCGCGTGATAACATACCACACTCCCTTCTCACACACACTCTTCAACAGTTGAAGTAATGGCAAATCCAGTCGAACAGTGTTCAGCTATCCAAGTTGTCAGTGAGTGCTACTTTGTTCCATCGGGTCAGTAGATCAGGGACTAATTGACATTTAGAATTCATAGGAAAGATCGATAACTTTCCACACTCACTGACTGTCGAATGCTCTAACAACGTCAAATTTCGCCTTAAAAGAAAATTGGACAAAGACAACAGGGATGAACAGCATTTGGCGCTCGACCCAAAGAAGTGGTAAGTTGGGGTTATTGTGCTTGAACAGTCGTACATGTTCATGTGGCGTAGCATGCTCGCGGAAGGAAATGAACTGAGTATCAAAATACACAAAAAAGGTTCCCAGCAGCAACCCACTCACGAGCCTGGTTCAGAGGGATTCATGCCTAAAGCTGATATCAAGTTCGACGACTTACGGAAACACTTGTCTTTTAGAACAAATTGTGAGGGAATATTTACCTCAATCTCTCCTGGTTTACTCATAAGACCTCAGTAAACTTTGAGGTGAAATTTGATAATCCAATCCAAGGATTGCAGTTGTGGCTGGTCATCAAGGTACGCTATTATTATCGCTGCTATGTTCATTTCCTCTGAAAATACAATTGTAGAGCTGCGACATTGATCTGAATACCGTGGATCCACGTATCAAGAAGATGGTAGTAGAATTGAACAAGTTACATTCGGTTCTACGTCGTTCTTCTGCAAGCGATGCTGTTGGGATGTTTGTTGGTTTAGGGATCGCAATCAGCAAGGTGATTGATCGTTGACTGTTATTCCTGTATGTTTTTCTAACTTGAAGCAGCTGACTCCTGTCACACATGCTGTATTTTCATGTATCGAGTTCGTATACAAAGTTGGCTCCTTTTCTGTTTTCAACGTCAATAACATTACTGATTGTTTATGCAGTATTTGAGGACGAAAGATGAAACCTATGAGGCAATGAAAAGCCTTGCACACAGCATCCAAGAGCTCCCCGGCCAGCTCAACAGGCTGAATGGAATTCCAACCTCATGTGAACTGCGCAGCACTATGACAGAGTTTCCCGACATCATGAAAGAAGTGGCCGACTTTATTTGGGGATGGCTTAAAAGCTGGATGTGTATGTATCAGTCCATCGAAATATGTTCGTGACTGATTAGGTGGCTCCAGTCAAGTACATCTTTGTGAACTCTCAAAAGGAGAAAGCGATTGAGTTGAAGGAAAAGCTCGATGCGTTCAAGGACAAATTTGACCGAGATCTTCTTATGGAGATCCAAATAGTGCAAACCAAAGCCACTGAAAAGAAGGAGCTGGAGAATTTGGTGCGCGCCCTTGGGGAGAATAGGCTCCCTCTAGGCAAACCATGTATGGAAGGCACTCGTACCGCCATCTTACAGGAGATTGAAGACAATATCAAGAATGTCAATGGTCCCAATATGATTTGGATAGGAGGATACCCTGGTGTCGGAAAATCGGCCTTGGCAGCAAGCATTGCCAATCGACTAGAGGATCAGAAGCAACAGGTAATATCGTTCCGGTTCGACCGCACAAAAAAGACAATCACCACAAAGGCTCTCTGGTGTGCTGTCGCCTGTGATCTTGCCCGCCTGTACTCCTCTCTTCGGCCACACTTAGCCCGAGGAATTCAAGGGCACAGCTCATCCGACATTGATCGGCTTTTCAAATCGCTCATCGAGGAACCATTATCTTTGCTGGATGATGATGTTACGCGTAAGGAACTTCCAGTAATTGTCATAGATGCATTGGATGAATGTGGTGGCCTCAGGCACGACGCATCTGAGATGGATGATTTTGAGGGCCTTATGCGTACGCTTCAGCGTTGGGTTCAGGTTGATCACTTGAAGAAGTTCAAGTTGGTCATTACAAGCCGGCCAGAGGATTTTATAACCCTCCCCGACCCCATCAGCATCCATGAGATTCCTTCTGGCCATAGGGTCAAGCCAGACGACAGTATCTCAAATGACATCCGTATATTCCTCAAGTCACGACTCGATGACATGAAAATGGAACCTGCATGGATCGCAAAGGCTCTTGACTTCCTTGTTCGTGGTGCCGCTGGTATATTTATTTGGGCAACAACTGTGGCCAATTTTCTTAAACGAGATCCTGAAAGACGGTTTGCCATGCTTGAAAAGGATGATAGGACGGAGTTGGATGGCTTGCACTCCCTGTACTCAACCATCATCAAAGCATCATTTGGACCTGATCTCAGAGAGGAAGAGACCAGAGTTGTCGTCTCCGTTATAGGTGCAATGGTTTTTTCCAAGGAACCGCTTGATGACAATGCGCTTATCATGCTTCCTGAAGTTAAGATTCTGGGTTCAGATGTGAACAACTTAGGGCTCATTAGAAAAGGTCTCATGTCGGTTATTGATCCTGGTCCTATCCTCCGCTTCCATCACCGATCTTTTGAGGACTTTCTGTTATCTCTGTCCTTTCGACAACAACACCCCGAGCTTGTGGATATTCAGGATCGAGTATATCATGAACATCAGCTCACTGTGCTATGTTTGAAGACTCTGGTTTCACCCAAGCTTCACTTCAATATGTGCAGCTTGGAATCTTCTATCATAAAAAATATTCAGGTCACTGCGAAAACCATTATTCCTCCTCTTGTTTCATACTCGTGTCAATACTGGGCTGATCACCTCGTCAACACTACGTCTGATAAAACGTTGATGGAAGCAGTGAAATTTGTGATGGATGAGAAGTTGTTGTTCTGGTTGGAGGCGATGAGCCTATTGGGTAAGACTTATGAAGCGACTCTGATTCTGAGAATGGCTTTAGGTTGGAAGGTATGTCTCCAGTTCATTTTCCGTAATAAATCTCTGATGTTGGCTGTCCAGACACTCAACCCTGATCACGAACTGACATTGTTCGTTCGCGATGCTCTCCGATTCATTTCTGCATTCATTGTCCCCATCTCTCAGTCTGCGCCCCATATCTATGTTTCTTCCCTCTCATTTGCACCCAAACAATCTCTCGTTGCCAAAAAGTTCTGTTCGAGGTTTCCCAACACTATTGTGGTCACTGAAGGGAGACCCAGTCAATGGCCAATGGTAATATTCACTGCAGAGCACCACAAGAATTCTGCATACCATGTGGTCTTTTCACCTGATGAAAGTGTCTTTGCCATTTTTGCTTTCAAACCAGATTATATAACCAATGATACAACCAATGATACAACCAATGACGCCTTCAAGACAACCATACGTATCTGTGACTCTGACACCGGTCATTGCATTTCAGTCCTGTTTGAGCTGCCTTATCTTGGGATTATAGATAGTGTCTGCCTCAGTCCTGATGGGAAACATATTCTACTCAAATCCAGATTTTATGCAGCAATCTTGGACACCGTGACTGGTAAAGAGAAGTTTCGGATCAAAGGCTGGGATGTTGTCCTCATTCGTCATAGCAAAAGAATTGCGTCAACGCATTGGATAAATGAAGATGGAAAGGTGATTCAGAGAATTGCCTGGGGTGACTCTGAAGATGAAGGTGGAGATCCAACTGGGATTGTGGTCAAGTTACAGGATGCTAGCAGTGGTGCCCTGATATCCGACAGGTTGTTCGAGGTGAATGATGTCGCCCACACCCTATTTTCTCCTGATGGGCATTTTCTGGCCATAACAAGGAGGTTTGAGAATGTTATTGAATTATGGAATCTGGAAGATGAAAAGGACTCCCCACGATTCTTGTATCCTTCTGGAAATAGTCTGAAATTACTTTGCTTTTCTCCAAACAGTGACTCTTTGATGGCTGCATCTCGGGGAAATATCTACGTTTGGCGACTGGACACCCAAGAAGAAGCATTCTTCAACCATGATTTCTACTATGACCCACATGTTGTTCATTCACCCCTCACAAATTATGTGTTTATCGCACGATGTTACACAGTGGAGATATGGGATGTCTCCATGACCGGCTCAAAACTGATCTGGAAGACAAATCCTCCAACCACTTCACTGATATCTAGTACTTGTCCATCACGCGATGGCCACAGGCTTTTAGTTGGATGTTCTGATGGAAGTGTGAGGATGTGGGAATTGGACCTGGAGAACTTGACGATGAATCAGGCTGACACTATCGACACTCAAGCTGATACGGATATGCCACAAGTTGCTGCATTCTCACCCTCCGGAAAGATAGTGGCTACACGATCAGAGCTATCTCATATTAAATTCTTGGATACAGATTCTGGGGAAGTCGTAGCGCGTACAGATTTTGACGATGAGGTGGAGATTGCATTTTCCCCCGATGAAGATGAGGTAGCGTTTTTGTCTTATTCTCTCATCACCATATGCAATACAGTGCACCGGAAGAACAGTATCTCATTCGACCCTTGGCCGAGAACATTTGTCCCAATTAGGAAGGTTGCCTTCCAAACATGCAACGACCTGGTTATATGCGGCCTAGATCTCTTCTCAGTATCACTGCAAGTTTGGCGTCGGCAGGATCCCGCAAGATTCGAATGCACGTATTCTTCAGACTGGAAGCCTGAACCATTCTCGTACCCATGTCTAGCACCTGATGGCTTGACCGTCCTCATTGTGTCTCGATGTTCCACCACATGTTATTTGTGGGATCACGACGCTGTTGAGTTCCATTCTGTCGACTTCGACGATCAAGTGCATATTCGCCGCGATACCTTACCTGTGTACTCACCCGATGGGAAACTCTTCGCATGCTTCTCTCGCAATGACTCTCACGTCCGAGTCTGGGACACACGAACCGGCCGACTCGTTTTCAAGTTTCCAACGTCCGAGGTGGATGCAATGGCCCTCTCACCTACTCGGACTGGACATTCCCGTGGCGACGGACTCATCGCTCTTTGGTCCAAATCTAAAAACACAATACATCTCCATGACGTCTCTACCGGGTATCTGTACGCTAAAATTTTGGGTCGAGGAAGCGCAAACATGGCATTTATACAAGATGGAAAAAAGTTGGCTCAATATTCCTCCGACTTTGGCCTGAGAACACTAGATGTCCCGGATGAGCACTGGCATTCCATTCATGGATATGAGCCTATATTGAAAGACATGACAGATGGGTGGGTAGTGGGTCGGGACAATGAGCCACTATTTTGGGTCCCAGTCGAGCACAGGGTCAATCTAGACATGCCATCGCCTAGAGTGGTACTCGGGATACCCGAAGAGATGGCAACGTGGGTGGACATCTCTAACTCAAGGCTTTGCGGAAAGTGGACGGAATGTATTGACAAAGAGTGGGTGAGAGAAGTCGAGCAGAAGGAGAAGGAGGTAAGAAACCTGTTGGAAAAGTACGTCTTGTCCTCCGCTCAAGTACTTGAAGATGTTCAAATGGACAGGTGGACTGGAACGTAGGACGAGTGCCATGAGCTGCTTTATTCGAGTTCTTTCTTGTCCCTCTCGAAACATGTTTTGCTTTGACCAGTCTAATTGTCCAGACTATTTACTATACCAAAGCCTCTGTCGAAGTAACTACAATGAATGTCAGTTGTTCCTGTTGGGAAGGAAGGCAGATGGATGTGGGCAAGCGCTCTCTGCAGATGAAAAATAGTGTCAGGACTGAGCTGAGGAGAAACCGGGAAGGGCTAACGAGATCAGATCAGACATCTGTCAGAAACGAGAATCTGCCGTGAGCTTACTACAAAGCCTGCTCTCATGAGACATTGCAGGGAGACTGGATAATGAAGAACGCCAGTGACAAGGATGACCACCAAAAGAGACAGAACTGGAGGGATGGGATGAATTAAGCGTGAAACCCAGTCGCAAACACGCCGAAATTCATTAGGGGTGATTCTTGCCGGCTCTTGTGCATCTCCAATGATGAAAAATAGATGGATCATTTGGCACTCAGAGTCCAAGGCTTCGGGTACAGTCTACTGGAGGAAGGGTATTTCAGGTACAAAGTTTGCGTAACAATTTATGTCTTATTGCCATTTATCTCACGTTGACTACGTATTCGTTGTATATATGTAGTAGTTTCTCATAGCATATGTCTTTAGCTTCGACCTGGTTAATGTTATACTCGCAGCATAGTATTTTGAGATCATAATAGTCTTGACCTCGATATGTGTTATACGAAGATTGACGGTTCCAAGGCAACAAGATCAGGAGTTCCTTATTTGGCTACTGTTCCTTGAATCTCAAGCCAGCCCCTGCTTTGTTTTACTTGGACCACCTCTCTTTCTATAGTCGTGTACTATTCACGTGTCATGCGAGCCAGTCCATGGGCGACTCTTTGGTGTCGGACCTCAAGTGTGTGGATCTGACATAGTGTGCGGTGGAAGGAAATTGGAAATCTGCATCTGCTCACTGTGCAGTCACCAGCCATCTTTCTCTCGGCGTCACAGTCCCCGTCAACAACAATGTCAACGACGCTCTCATTGACCTCGTGCCCATCTTGTCGTCGTCTATCTCCCTGCAACTCGACAATGCCTCTCCAGCCCTTGTAGAGCAGAACATACTGTGCGGTGCGAGTCCTTGACATCGCAACATCGCAAAGCCTCCAACGCGCAGCTCGAACCATAACCTCTCACCAATATCAAACCCCTCCACCCCCACCCTCACAATCATGCTCTCTCCGATTCCTTACCCTCTCTCCGAGTTCAATATCTCATATAAAGTCCCAAATAGGGAAACAACTACACGGTCCAAACAAGCTGCGGCTAGACTTCTCGACAGACTTGCTCGTGATGCCCTGCAATCAGCTATGAGAGAAGGTTACATCAAGGTAGCGAACATGCTCGGAGACATAGCTGATGCTTGCATCCCCTGGATGATCGATATCCTCGTTTGCAGTATCGATATTGACTGCAACGACAAGTTGAGTTGGTTTTGTCACCCTCTTTCCCTTTTCTCATACCATCCACCTAGCTATGCTCAACACGCCAGCTCATTTGTCCCCTACCGCTGACATCTTCCTCAAGGAGGCCTCTATATATGAGGTATCAGACAAAATAGCTCCGTCGTAGACGAGTCTCTGCCCAAGCAACAGAAGGAATTATTGTGTCAACAATCTGCAGCTTCTCAACGCAAACTGTCGGCCTTCCAAAGAAGTT
>Ga0154007_1000082_pt1 | contig 12117 bp, 18 predicted proteins | sample TSNC091MetaG_FD_104676 | JGI IMG/M metagenome (GOLD analysis project Ga0154007, IMG submission 104676) | Attine ant fungus gardens microbial communities from North Carolina, USA - TSNC091 MetaG | ecosystem: Host-associated > Fungi > Mycelium > Unclassified | place: USA: Connecticut, Klassen Lab... | reverse complement strand
GCATTAGCAGTTAATGATACTCAACAAGGAGACCGAATCACCTTCTTGTCCCCAATCTTCATATAACAGATCCCAAGAAGCTCCCATCTCCGAAATAAAGTCTCTTCTAATTGCTTCCAGCCTTCTTTTTCCCTGACTTTCTCTTCACCAGTGTTTTTTTCTTTCGGTCGTCGTGCCACTGCTTTAGTGCCAATAGCACCATCAAGTTTAGTTTGGGCTTTTGTGAGGGGCGTTTTGTCACAAACCACGGAGGGAGTATAAAAGGATGATGTTGATGAGTTGAGTCGAGCTGTATAGTGGATTTGAGTGGATTTGTCAATAAAAAGGATAAGAGGGCATACATAGCTCCTGATGACACCGCTTCCTTGGAGGCCTCTCTGAGGAAGATGTCAGCGGCGAGGGACAAATGAACTGGCGTGTTGAGCATAGCCAAGCGGATAGTGTGAGAAAAGGGAAGAAGCGACAAAGACCAATTCAACTTGTTGTTGTGGTCAATATCGGTACGAGGACGTCGACCATCCAGCGGGTGCGAGCATCGGCCATGTCTCCAAGCATGGTCACTATCTTGATGTAACCTTCTTTCCTAGCTGGTTGCAAGGCATCACGAACAAGTCTGCTGAGAAGTCTAGGCCTGTTTGAACAGTGCAGTTGTTTCCCTATTCGGAACTTTGTTCGTGGGGAGATATTGGACTCAGAGAGAGGGTAAAGAGTTGGAGAGAGGGGGGAATGGAGAGCTTTTATATTGGTGAGGCCATGGAGAGAGACGGGACAGGCCTGAGTCGAGCTGCGCGTTGGAGGCTTTGTGATGTCAAGGACTCATGCAGCTGTGCTGCAATCTGCGAGGGCTAGGGCAGCGTTTTTGAGTAGCAGGGAGAGGGAGGCAACGACGGGAAGGGCTCTGGAGTGGTTGACGATGAGACAAGGTAGAGGCTGAGAAGATACTGAGACCGCTCATTCCTACGCACACTATCAGATCAAGTTGTGCACAGAAAGAGAGGAGGGGCTTCAGCTCATTCCAAGTCAAGGAACGGCAGCCGATTGAGGAACTCCTGATCTTGTTGCCTTAGTTGAAGGACTCGCTTGTTACCGTTCGTCAAGATCGATCCAATGACAAGGAGCGCTGCAGAAAGATAGATGGGATGATAGCATAGCATCCTATTGGGCGATCTGCTGTACTTTTGACAGGTCGTCTGGGTTGTCATCGACCCTTATATCAAGAATTCGGTTGTTCATCACATCTAGGCCTTGAATTGTCCTAAGAATTTGTCGGTAGAAGAGAGGCATTGAGAACGAGATGATTTGAAATTAAAGATTGAGGGTGATCTATCTGCAAGAAATTTCAGTCTCTCAAAAGAGTCATACACACTTGTACTCAACTTAAGTCTCCCAATTGATAGCCTTGAGCTAAGTGTGGCCAAAGATAGGAGTACAGGCGGGCAAGATCACAGGCCATAGCGCGCCAGAGGGCATTCGTAGTAATGTTACCATCACCACAAACGCCCTCTATTATGCTGGACATCTGATGTAATCTGTCTTCTATTTGTCTTCTTTGTCCTGAGTCCCTGTTTGTTGAACGTCCTTGCACCTCAAACCTGAATGATATCACACGTCGCTTCTGATCCTCTGGTCAAATGGCCGTGCTAGCTGCCAAGGCCGATTTTCCAACACCAGGAGATCCCCTTCTCCAAATCAGATTGAGACCATTGGCATTCTTTATCTCGTTTCCAATCTCTTGTAAGACAGCGGTGCGGGTGCTTTCCATACATGGTTTGCATAGGGGAGCCTAACCGAACCAAGGAAGAATGTGAAATTATCGATGATAGTCATCATTGTACCTGTGGAGCAGAATACAAGAATGATCGTCATTGCACTCGCAGGGAAAGGTGTAAATGTTGACAATGGTCATCATCACGTTTACAAGGAAAAAAATGCAAGAGTGTCGATATTGCGTTCCCGAGGCGAAGTATAAGACTGGTGACTATAGCCACCGCTGTGGTCTTGAGATGATGTAGGAGGGTGTTGATGAGGCCTATTGTCATCATGGTGCTCTTGAGATAGAGTACAAAAACATTGATGTTGCCGTTGTGAAGACCTTTCCCAGTGCGGAAAGCGAGGGTATAAACGACATCAGCGGACTTGAGCACGATCGATCCCATCCTCTAACAGGCATCCCCAAGGACGAGTAGCGATGAGAAAAGTATTCTGATAGATAAAAGAGGTGGCCTGGTAAGTGTCTTAGAGGATTATCAGCGTAGAGAATCATTGTGGCAGTCGCATCGAGACAGGTGGAAATAAGTTGGAAGAGTATCAGTTAGAGTAGGTGCAGTTGACGGAATCATGATAGAAATAGGCCTGTCTCGACCTAAACTGTAGTTCGAGTTGTAGCGACAGTGTTGCTACCTGCTCAGACGCCTCAACTGAGTTTGAATGTATCGAGGTCTTCTGTATCTGTCTACAGCAGTGTGTATGATGTGTGTTGATATTGTGGACGGAAGTATGACATCCTGACTGTAAATAATCAGCTACAACTACAGGGAATATCGGCTGATGGGCTCACTTAGCAAAGTACCATGCTATAATCACACTTGCGCAGCTCATTTTCAAAACTTCTCTTGCAGCACCAGTTGCCCTCCACATCGAGTTGAAAAATTCGTACTCATCCTCTGGTGAGACAATATTGCTCAGGGCGAGGCGGTAGATATTGCTAGACCAGTTTTCAATTTCGGCAGATCGTTGCATGCGCTGTTTGTAGCTCTCTCGGAAAATTAATGAAGACGGGAGAGAGATAGAGAACAGCTTCGCAAGCAACGCAGCCAATCGTGTTCATATCGATAGGACCGATGTTGACAAGATCCTGCAAGCAATGACCAACATTACGTTCACCCATGCACATGAATGACATCGTCAGGTCCTTGGTATTGTAGATCCCATTTGCATGAGCCATTTACTTGAATAGTTGACCTCAACAGGGCTTATTCATGGTAAAAGGTTGATATAAAACCAAGCATGAATACATACGACTGTTTTAATTAGTAACTTTGACAGGTATAGCAAACCTGGCTGTCGCCAAATAGTGAATGAGCCTTTGCCGAGATGTGCCAATTGGCCCTGGACTCATGAACAGTCAAGCAAGCGCCAGTCCCTCCTATACGGCTATGGATGTTGCATGGAATATACCAATCGAAATTGCTTGCACCAGTGATAGTTGAACCAGAGGCTCTGGTGAAAACACCAAGGCAATGCTGGTTGACCTTTTGGAAGGTAAATCAGGCACTATTTCCGGCGAAATTCTAATCGTCGTAATGGGATCGTTAATGCCGTCGAATCCCGCTGCGGCAGGCTAAAAGTTAGTGAAGTCATAACTATAGCCGCAGATAACAACGGACATACTCGAAACACTATCCCACAAGTCGGGGACCTTGTTGCGGGTGTCTCACGCATGGCCTCAGTGAAGGCAAAAGTCAAGAATCCGGCGCCTGCCATTGGGGTGAGGATAAGACTGAGAAGGCCCATATTCTCTCGCTATGCACGTTGCTGCTTTGAACTACAGAGACCTGAAGCGAACGGGTCGTCAAGATGGAATGACAGATAACAGCGGCATCATAACCCACCACATTGATGCATGAGAAAAGTCGGAACCCAGATCATAATGATATGGCAGTAGATCGATCATCCGCGGACTACTGGGGCCAGGGCCCTTCCAACTTCTTCCGTCTCAAGCTCCCAGGTTTGAAGAGTGCGAGGCTTTATTCATGAACATCCTCCTCATGGCCAAGGAGTGACTGTCCCCATCAGAGGGTGCCCTGCTGTGGGACGTCTCAATGGTGAGTTGTAAGTTCTCGGATTTACCGCTGCCCGAATCGCCCCTGTGATCAAGAAGAAAAATTCGTGTTGATGGTCAGACGGAACCAAAAACATGGCCGACAAAAAGCACGCACATGAAAAGCATGCTCTGGTCCCGGGTGGTCCTGCGCATGAGGTAATGGGTGTTGCTTGCCAGCTGAAAGATGTGCAGGGGAAGGGTAGTGTCTCTGTGCTCAGATTTCCGCAGACGCACTTGACGGCATCATTCCCCTCCTGTTCAAGTTGAGCGACACGGCTGCGATAAGGACCATTGACGATGGCCAGGGTCAATTCTGTGGCCCGAGTAAACCAAACTCTTCTTGCAGCCGACTTTAGAGACATCGAAGAGCTCTGGGCTTTCCAAATCACCTGCATAAGGGAGATGGACCTGATAAGCAGAGGACATGTTACGCTGTCTAGGAGCATCGAACTGAGAACTCCAGTCACCGTACTCAGTACTTTGTTGTCTGTACTTTTGAGAGGGTTCGAATCACTTATTAATCACTAATTAAATTAATTCGTAAACCCTTTACTAATCGATAAATGATTTATGAAGATCGAATTTCTTTGATTATGTACTGAGAAGACTACACAATACATCAGGATGAGGAGAAAATAAGAAGACTACAAATACATCAAGTTGAGGAGAATGAAAAGAAATGACTAGGTAGTGTATCGAATTAAGGAGATGGAAAATGACTAGGCAAATTGAGGAGGATGAAAAAAAAAAGGACTAGACAGTGTATCGAATGGAGGAGATTGAAAAGAAGTGACCAAGCAGAGTATCGAGCTGAGGAGATAGAAAATGACTAGGAAAGTATCAAGCTGAGGAGGATTTAAAAAAAAAAAGACTAGGCAGAATTGAGGAGATCGAAAGGAAATGATTAGGCAGAGCATCGAATTGAGGAGAATGAAAAAAAAATTGCCAGGCAGTGCATCGCATCGGATAGGATCGAGGAAAATGAAAAGATAATCAGTAAACAGAATGGCACCCTACAATTTACCCTAGAATGTCCAAATAGATGAAAAATAAATTAAAGTGCCTCCACACCCAACAAACAAGAACAAGAACATCTCAACACTAACCAACGCAACCCCACACTCTCAAAGAACAATACAACCAAGAGCCCGCTGCTCAAAATCCCGAAGGAGAGCAAGGTACGGTCAGGGTTCAAGTACGCTCCAAGAGAGCATGTCGGGCTTGATGGCGTGGAGTCGTCTGTCCGTTCGTCAAAGGTATGAAAACAGGTCGAAGAAGAATGGAAACAGGTTGAGAAACAACGAAGTGCCTTCTGTAAAAGAGAATGACCCTATACCGAAGGAAAAACACTGCCTTGAGCCACTGAAAGATCATAAGGCGAAAGATAATAAAGCGAAACTATGAACATCAGTGCCAATATTTTGTGCCAATCATATTTCATGCCAATCATATTTCGCGCCAATCAGATCTCGGGCAAGGATGAATGAATGCAACAGAGCCTACAAAAGCTCTGGTATGCAGGTGAGTTATGATACGATCCAGGGGAGGGCGATGACAAGAAATAGGCCATCGAAGGACACCAGAGACGACGTTGTGAATCCATGGATCTTGTTTGATTATGAGACGATCACTGCTTCATACGGTTTCGTTGCGGAAGTTTCTTCGTTGGACGACCGCTTCTATTCTTCACTGGACGACCGTGTCTATCCAGCTTCACCGGAGGTGGAGCTCCAATAGTGAAAACCACTGGGGTAGATGCAAGAGACACAGAAGGTGAACTGAGTGCCGATGAATTGAACTGATTGGGCGTCGACTGGTTGAACTGACTGGGCATCGACTGGTTGAACTGACTGGGCGTCGACTGATTGAACTGATTGGGATTGGGCTGATTGAACGAAATAGCATTGAACTGATTGAACGAAGTAGTGAACTGATTGAACGAATTGGGATTAGATTCGATGGGAATAGACTGATTGGTATTGAACTGGTTAAATTGATTAGGATCGGGATTGAACTGATTAGCATTTGCCTCGAACGGTACCCCCGACGGAAACGAGTTGGGACCGGAAAAGGGAACAAGAGTAGGGTGGTTCGAACCTGAACCTGAGGCAAAGAAACCTGGTGCTGTGAACGAGTTGCTAGATGCAGGCCCACCAGAATGCTGTCCGAAAGGACCCGGCGTGGATGGGTGAAAGCTTCCTGCTCCCTGAGACGTTTGACCAGATGACTGGCCAAATCCGATGCTGCTGGAAGTAGATCTATTATTCGGAGGGCTCACATCCATCTGGCAATCCTGATCGCTATCATTGGGTAGGGTAGGTTCAGAGGCTCCAGCATGGGACGATGAGGGGTCGTTCACTGTCAGGCGGTAAGTACAATACTGAGAAATCAGACACAGGTGACTTACCACCATAAGACATAGAACCGGCTGGAGCATAAGCTTGTTGACCGAGCGACAAATCTTGGTCTCTTTGAGCATTCTCAGTCTTCTTCTCACCGTCCCATAATGGATTTGCAGGATCTTCGATAGGAAGACTAGGAACGAAAGGGTTGACATTGGCACCAGGAGAGGATATTGATGAAGCAGCGTGTAAAGGCGCAAGATTTGACAAAAAAGTAGTGCTCCCCCGGGTAGGTTGCGTCTGGGAACAGATGTCAGCTAAAAAAAATTACTGGTCGAAGAATGACCCACATTTTCGGTAAAGCTGAAATTTGCTGGAAGGTTGAAGTCAGGTACATTCTTGGCGGCCTCCTCAAGCATCGCCATTTCCTTATCTCAGTCAGGAATGAAGCCATCACCTTCTGCTGGAGACCTAGCTCTAGAGCGAATCGTATAAGGTTGAGGAATACGGTTTCGCGACGACTTCACATGACCAACACGTAAGGAAGATGCACCGGACGTTGAGGATATTGAAGGTGAAAGTAGAACGTTTTCCGCTGATTCCAGAGATACATCCACAGACATCGGGGAATAATGTCGACCAGATTCCACAGATACATCCTTGGGTGATGGAAGCGAAGGTTGAGCATTCGTTGCTTCCACGATCGCGTTGTTGGACACTGACATTGGAATCTGAGTATTTGCTACTTCTGAAATCGGGTCATTAGGCACTGAAGTTGAAGGCTGAACCCTCGCCGCTTCTACCTCAACCTCATCAGTCACTGAAGTCAGAGGCCAAGCCTCCATTGTTTGTACAGCCACACTTTGAAGTACTGGTGCCGAAGGCCGAACCCTTGCTGCTTCTACATCGGTCATTGAAGTTGAAGTGTTACCTCTACCGTCACGTCTGTTGGCACTGAATTTGAAGCGCTAATCCTGTTTACCCTTTGTGCTCTCCTCTTTGCTCTTCATTTAATCTCTTGAATTCTGCATGATACCCCTTCGAGAAGACACGCATCTTGAGCATTGGTTGTAGTCTCTTTCCACCACCGTTCCAATCTAGGAGATCATCTTGGATTAGGGAAGAGCCGTCTTGTGAGGACAGGAAGTTTGGGGGAAGGTCGGGCGAATCAGGAAGGTTGGGCGAAGGAAGGTTTGGTTTTGGCCAAAAGAATATGGGTTTACCGAGTAATTTTTCCAAATATTCTTGCTCGAAAGCCTCCAACTTGTTGTGTTCAGCCGCCAACTTGTCGTGATCAGCCTTAGCTTGGGCCTTCAATATATTCACGCCACTCTTTCTAAGGAAATGTATTAGAAAAAAGGACCAAAGATTAGAGCAGAATAACGAACCCCTTGCTTTGATGCCAAGAGCTCATCAATAGATGGATTTTCTCCAATTGTCTCCCACACAGGAACCCCATGTCTGTCAGGAGGAGGTTTAACAAAAGCGGGATGATTTTGCAAAAATTCCATAGATATCATATCGATCCAGTCCGGATTTTTTGGAGGAGCCATGCACTTCAAATATAACTCGGGTTCTGCAAATGGAGAGGGTCTTATCAATGTTGCTGGTGTGACCAATGTGACTGACATTGCTGTGGTTATAGAAGATTCAATAGACTGGACTGATTTAATAGACAAACCTGTATTTTCAGAAGTACCGGACAAAGACCGACTCTCAGAAACGGTTTCACCGCGTTCCTAAGCCAGAGTCAATGGACGTTAGGAAAACACGATAAAAAACACATACAAAAGTTCGAACAATGCCTACAGGAGGTAGCACAGGACATATGTTGGAATATCGAGTCGACATCATAATCTTGTTGAAGGTTCTAGAACGTTCCACCTTTTTAGTATATAGACTCAGTAGCTTATTGTATGCATCCACTGGTTTGCAAAGGAATAAATTGCAAACACTCCTACATTCCAAGACAAACCAGTCTGCAAATATTTTCTACAACAACATAAACTGACAGAACTGTTAATGGGCTTGTGAATGACAAGTGTCATATTCCAGAAATCTGACAATTATGTAATTTTATTTCCCCTAATAATTCTCCTGAAATTATAAATAGTAGGATAGTGTAGTAGACTACTCTCCTCCTATTCCAGACTTCCTATAAGTACTGAGTAGTTAAAGTGTATTTCCTTAGTTTGTAAATTAATGTCATCTGGTCCTAATCCTATCCCTGTCCACTCCAGTTCCTATTCTACTTCCTTAGGACCTCTGTTCTGATGACTTCCTTCCACTCCAAAATACATGACCAACCTCACAACTGGAGACTGGGGTGTAACACATAAGTTGAAGCCAAGGTCATTCATCAAGTCATACTCCACTCCAACGTCTTTCCTGTCTGCCAGAGCCTGCTTTTTGGGTTCTCTATCATTGCTAAGTACTATCTATTCTCCAAAGTAGTACAATACATCTGTTCTGGAGTGTAATTCTATTTATAACTCCTTTCCTTTGTCCTCCATCCTTTCTGTATTTGACAACAAGGGACTCAGGGCCAGGCCAAGGAACAGAACATGGGAGCTTTCCAATAACTCCATAAATGGACCTAAGGGCATTTGATCCCAGTTTATACTTGCATTGTTTGAATTCAGGAGACTTTCTCCTCAAATACTGTATCTCTCCTTCTCCTTCTCCTTCTCCTTCTCCTTCTCCTTTTTCTTGTTCTTTGATCTCTGTTGAGACTGCAGTTGTTTGCTTGTGCTTCCCAAGACTGCCCCTCTTGTAGACATTGGTAGGTGCAGACAGCTGAGCACTGGTAGACATGGAAGGCTGGGCACAGATAAGTGCAAAAGGCTGGGTGTGAGTAAGTGTGGAAGGCTGGGTGCAGGAAGGTTGAGTATGGGTGAATGCAAAAGGCTAATAGGTAGACATGAAAAGTTGGGCACTGGTGGACATGGATGGGTGAGCCCTGGTAGATGTGGTTGGGTAAGCCCTGGTAGACACAAAAGGCCGGAGTGTGGAAGCTGATGACGGGGACTGGTCTGCCTGGTATGGGACTTGTGCATGCTCTGTCTCTCGGAGCTCTGATGGGGTGGCAGGTGATCACTGCCCAGCATCGTCCCTCTCATCATTTGTGCCCATGAGAAGGGAGCAGTGAGATAGCTCTTGACTTGAAAAATAATGTTGGGGCTGTATCTTGTTCAAGGTGCATGTCTTCGCGTTGGCCATATGGGAAGCTGCAGAGGACGGCATCATGGTCGTGGGTAAAGAAGAAGAAGAGTAAACGACACAACCTAATCAGTGGGAACTTGATATTGAGACCAGATCTGTGATTAGTCAGAGTTGCTCAGTCCTTGTCACGTCGAAATAGTGTAGATGACGCTAAACGTTCAGCAGTTATATATCTATCACAGCACACGTCCCATCACCCATATCTTGATCATGTTGTTGTCCGACCACGGCGTCTTATTTCTAAAATTGATCTCCAGCTCTTGCTATCTCGACAATACTTGCAGCATTTGTTGTACCCTAAGAACAAAGATTGAATTTGCGGAGTAAGTACATGTCGCAGGTTATCTCCATCAATAATAACGACAGCTCTCGCTCTGCCAATAACTACAAAGGCAGACTCGTGACAAGAATTCATTATCTCGACTGTCCAACCTTACAACATAGGTCTAGAGACTGAACGCCAAGGAGACAAGGATAAAAAAAGAGCTCAGAAAGGCACAGTTTCTCGCTTGCTCTTCCACAGCACCAGATTCACCGTGTTCACGTTCAGGTGCTGCTCCTGTCTGGCTGTGTCATAGAACAGCCTCGTTTATGAGACCCGGGAAGACTTTATAACTGCCACTACATGCCTTTTAAAAGACCACCAAAACCTCTGAGCTGAGTAATATACTTTCCACTCGCAGTAAAAAAAGGGAAAGCTACTAAATGGGCATCTTCATATCTTATCTCTCCTCGTGATGATTGTCTCAGACTGTTGAATCCTGAACGGAGAAGGCGGTTGATTGTCATGACCGACTTCAACTCAAATTTTCCATATTATCTATGCTTCAAATGTTTTCCCATCCCTATGGATGACCTTATGTTGTCTTGTTCCATCAACGTACATTAAATGGCTTAATAGACTTGACATTTCAACGCATCATCGACTTCTCATGATGCTCCCAAACATTGTCAAGCTTACTTGTTAAGGACTCTGACTAGGCTTGCCCAAACCATCGTACATGAATCGAGTATTTGACCTCGAGCACAACTGGATGTGGTTGTCATAGCACTGAAGAACGAACATTCAGCATTGACTCACATCCATGTGTACCTATCCTCAAACCCTTGTCATCTGATCCAATAAATAGTAAGATCGCACGAACTGAATCACCAGCCAAGACAATTCTTCCCGAAAAAGGAGTAGCGAACGTCAGCATTAATCACATCACATCACAGAGACAATCAAAAGCCTTGTCTTGTCTCGTTTGTCGCACTCAACCGCCTTTTTGTTTAGTAACACGAGACATTCCTTTGTTTCTATCTGAGACTGAGACATCCTAAAAGCGACTTAAGACATCACTATATATAAAAATAGCTAGATTACCATCACAAATTCATATCAAATCAAATGTTTCATCTCTTTCAATATCAAGTTACACCACCACCAATAATTACAAGAAAAGCCTTCCGTTGAAGATAAAAAAAACCCATTCAACTATGCTTATTTTAATGCAACTATATCATTTTGATATAACCCATAGCAGACCAATCATTATCAACAGCTGATCCACCCTTGGAAATCTCATGCTTCGTGAGTGGGGTAGAGGTCAAGTAATGGGAATTTGAAGCATACCATTCCCTTTGAAATACAGCCCACTAATTGAGTGGATGGATCAAGGACTCTGGCAAGAAGAGGACAAAGAGCAGGCACACCGCTTGGCAACGACGCCAGGAACAAAATCCTAAACATAGAGTTCTCCATCGTGGTTTGCGGTTGACATTGGGACGGACGCGTACTTGGGATTATCAACAAGGGGCTTGCCGAAGACAGGATACTCTGCGAGAGAGCCTTGGAGAGGGAAGGTGAATCAGGAGGCAGGGAGAAGAATGCCGGGAGATGGACGTTGTCGGAGAGTTCGGATGTCGTTGGGGTTATTGGCTGGCTAGGGCCTAATGCAAGGCCAGGTGCTTCGAGGCCAAGAGCCCAGAAAGGGCATATATTCTATCCATTCAAGAGAATGCTGCACACCCACAACTGTTTCTGCTTACCAGTAGACTCAGGGCCACCTTATTTGAGAAGCAGATATGATCATGATTGTCAATCATGTACCAACAAATCATGATAGTTTAACAGGCACCTTGATGATAAAATGTACTTTACCAAGAGCTCTAAACATATCACAGTTCCTGTCGAGAAGACCCTTATTGTGAACAAGCAATTTGTGAGACCCAGATCTAGATCCAGTTCTCGAAGAAACTGATCTTTCTGATCCTCTGATCTCCACCGGTTCTGGTTCTCAGAATATCATATGGATGACGTTTCATGACATGATGGAATATACTAGGGTGGATTTTCGAAGCTCAACGGTACTTCAACGGGATCCGTTCAGAGTATAAAAATAAGAAAACGAATTTTCGGTAGGGGCTATGTTTGGAGTTGTAGTACACTGGAACTACTCATATCGTCAGACATATGACATCAGTATGTTCTACGTCTTGTATCTGAGCAAGACACAAAAGCAAATTGGAATAAGTTTTCCACCTTCCTGTCTTCAATGACGACCTGACAATCAACATATGAGCATGAATATCATTCTGCAACACCAGCGTGCCCAAAGTAAAGACGTCAATTTCTCACCTCTGGGCAAGCGCAGTCTTTTGTATTGCCATGCATGTGTCGCTTACTTGTCTTGCATATAGCTAATCCACAGTCTGTGACTTGACCTGAGTAATATCGCGAGTGGAAAT
>Ga0154007_1000080_pt1 | contig 12260 bp, 8 predicted proteins | sample TSNC091MetaG_FD_104676 | JGI IMG/M metagenome (GOLD analysis project Ga0154007, IMG submission 104676) | Attine ant fungus gardens microbial communities from North Carolina, USA - TSNC091 MetaG | ecosystem: Host-associated > Fungi > Mycelium > Unclassified | place: USA: Connecticut, Klassen Lab... | reverse complement strand
GAGGGAAAAGTTGGAGAAAGATGTGTTATCTATGAAGGAGGAAGATATTTGTTCTGTCGATTGCTGGATCTCAGATGGAGGATTCGGGTCCACCGACAAAATTACTGGAGAGATCGAAAGATCTGGTCAGATGTTGGATGGGTGGGTGCTACCACTTTTGGAGGTACAGAGAGTGCGGAACATGAGAAAGATTATGTGTCAGGAGGAGAGCGGGTTTGATGAGTTTTATATCATGGAAGAAGAAGTTTTAGAGATCAAAGAGGAAGATTTAAGGTATAGCTGGCTCCTTTCAATTGTTTTATCTGTTCTAATTGCCTTCGATAGTCGTCGAGTGGTCAATATACATGGTGTACTACTTCTACGAGATACGACGGCTCGCCCACCACCTTCTTTACTCATACCAATACTGAGTTCGGTCATGTCTCTCCGTGCACTTGCCCTTCATGTGTCTATGCGTGTTCCCACTCTTCTGACGTCGGCGCCGTCTGCTGGAAAAGCTCTACTTCTTGATCATCTTGCTGCACTGCTCTACCCCTCGATCAAAAACCAGGTGGTCAGTATTCACTTGGCAGACACATCTCTTGACCCTCGTTCTCTCCTTGGTTCCTATATTTCTTCACCTATCAATCCGGGTAGTTTTGAATGGAAAGAAGGGACTTTGGTGCGTGCGATGCGTGAAGGTCGTTGGGTCGTGTTTGAAGATATTGACCGAGGAAGTACTGAAGTGCTCGGGGTACTCAAACCGCTCGTCGAGTCCTTGTGCCTTGGCAATTGGGTAGGTGCGCGTGCAAAACTAGATGTCCCATCCCGTGGAATCGTTATTGCGCATCAAAATTTCTTGGTATTCGCTACTCGATCGACGCAGCCATCCAGAAGTGGGAAATTTGCACTTCCGACCTTTTTTGGTGCCCATAAGTTTTGTGAAATTATCGTGAGAACGCCAGGAGGAGTCGAAGTAAGAGAGATCGTGGATAAAAGATTTGAGAAGTTGGCGGGAAGTGCTGCTAGAGCTTCTATCAATCTCTGGGAGGCTGTGAGAAATTCAGAGGAAGCTACGAACGTCAGAAGCGTTGGATTCAGAGAATTGGAGAAATTGTGTGCAAGGGTAGAGAGGTTGCTATCCGTGTCACATCCCACGGACGTTGAGGTATCAGTGAATCAGGTCCAGCTTTGGCAAGTGTTCACAAACCCGACATTGAGAGAGGAAATCTATCTGGAAGCAAGAGATGTTTTTTTTGGTGCAGGTGCTACGACTACGAATGCAAAAGCACATCTTGATCGGATTGCTTCCATCGTCGGTGAAGAACTTAGGGTAGATGAGGAGAGGAGGATGTGGCTAGTCAATGAAAGGACACCAACTTGGGAGGTGGAGAAAGATGCAAATGGGAATGTAGTCGGCGTTTACGTAGGCAGGACAAGGTTGACTGCCATTCAGAAGACAAATACAACAGACTCGCCTCCCTTGAGGCCATTCGCCATGCACAAGCCCGCTATACGCTTATTGTCAAGTATCGCTACAAGCGTTACTTTTTCGGAACCGATTTTGCTTACTGGTGAGACTGGCACTGGCAAGACGAGTGTCATTACGTATCTAGCGTCCTTACTTGGTCGCTCATTGATTTCGCTCAATTTATCGCATCAGACCGAATCTTCAGATCTTATCGGTGGTCTAAAGCCTATTGATACCAGAGTTCCTGCTGCAATATTACAAGAAAGATTTCTAGACTTGTTTGGAATGACATTCAGTCGGAAAAAGAATGAGAGATTCGAGACTGAAGTCAGGAAGGCAATAAATGGAGCCAAATGGAAAAGAGTTGTGGGTCTTTGGAGGGAGTGTGGAAGGTTATTTCAAGAACGTCTGGTTGCAAGGAAGGTCGAGGAAGCAAGGTTTGCTCTGATTTTCTATGTACGACAACAGCTTATCGGCTTGACAGTCAACATTCCGATGAATTTGTTGTACCCCGCAAAAAACGCAAGGTCAATCGCGCGGATCCCAGTTCTTCGTGGGTGACTTTTTTGCGAGATGTCGACGACTTTGAAATGCAACATGTACAAGGCAAAGGCAAATTCGCGTTTGGATTCGTTGAAGGACCCCTAGTCAAGGCATTGCGTTCAGGAAGTTGGTGAGTTCAAGGATATACTCATGGGTGCATGCATCAACCGAAATTTTATGCGAAGGATCTTGCTAGATGAAATTAACCTCGCAAGTCCTGAAACGCTAGAATGCATCTCCGGGTTGCTCCACAGTCCAACAGCTTCAATCACACTGACTGAACAAGGTTCCCTCGAACCAGTATTCCGGCATCCTGACTTCCGATTGTTTGCCTGCATGAATCCAGCAACTGATGTAGGCAAGAAAGACCTTCCTCCAAATATCCGATCCAAGTTTACCGAGATTGATGTCTCCCCGCCTGATGCTGACAAGGACACACTTCTGAGCATTATAAATCAATACATCGGAGTGTATGCCGCTGGCGATAAGGGGATCATTATGAACATGGCAGAATTCTACATTGCGGTCAAGGAATTATCAGAGAAGGGGCAATTAGCAGATGGTGCCAATCATCGGCCACACTTCAGTATGCGGACGTTGGCCCGTGCGCTCACATTTGCTGCTGATATGGCGAGCATGTATGGTCTACGGCGGTCTGTCTGGGAAGGTTGTTTGATGGCTTTTACAATGGTGCTCGACGTGCCAAGTGCGGAGATAGTGAAAAATATGATGCACAGACATCTCCTTGTAGGGGTACGAAATCCGAAATCGATGTTATGTTTCGAACCTTCTGTACCTAACGGACGTCTGGCGGAGTTCCTCAAGTTTGGGCCATTCTTCCTAGAGAGAGGGGCATATCCTGAAGATCCAATGAAGGATTACATCACGACGCCTTCCGTGGAGACAAAGCTCGTCGATCTAGCGCGTATCATCATGACAAGGAGGTTCCCTGTCCTCATCGAAGGTCCTACGTCAAGTGGAAAGACGAGCTCAGTGGAGTACTTGGCCTGCAGGACGGGGCACCGATTCATTCGTATCAATAATCACGAGCATACTGACATCCAAGAGTACCTCGGTTCATATGTCTCAGATCCCTTGACAGGCAAACTCATTTTCAAGGATGGCCTTCTGGTACATGCCCTCCGAAAAGGAGACTGGATCGTATTGGACGAGCTGAATCTAGCTCCAACAGACGTTTTGGAAGCGCTCAATCGCCTCCTCGATGATAATCGCGAGCTCGTCATTCCAGAGACTCAAGAGATAGTGCGACCCCATCCTCATTTCATGTTGTTTGCGACACAGAACCCTCCTGGTCTGTATGCTGGTCGCAAGGTTTTATCGCGTGCCTTCCGCAATCGGTTCCTCGAGGTGCATTTTCAGGATGTTCCCCAAGCTGAACTAGAGTCAATCTTGTGTCAACGGTGTCGAATTGCTCCCTCGTACGGTAAACGGATTGTCTCGGTCTTCCAGGAGTTACGGAAGCGACGGCAAACTAGTCGTGTATTCGAGAGCAAGCAGAGTTTTGCTACTCTCCGAGATTTGTTTCGGTGGGCAAACAGAGATGCTGTGGGTTATCAGGAACTGGCTGACAATGGTTACATGTTATTGGCTGAGCGCGCACGCCGAGATGATGACAGGGCTGTAGTGAGGGAGGTTATCCAGTCAATCATGGGTGTGCAGATTGATGAAAATGCGCTTTATGACTTGTATCGGACCAGGATAGACATGGCCGATTTCCTGGATTCTCCCCTTCCAGCAAGTTCAAGCATAGTCTGGACAAAAGCTATGCAGCGCTTGTATATCCTAGTCTGCCGGGCTCTCAAGTTCAATGAGCCTGTGTTATTGGTTGGCGAAACTGGCTCTGGCAAAACGTCTGTCTGTCAAGTGTTTGCAGATGTCACTGGCCGTAGATTGTATGGACTCAATTGCCATCAGAACACGGAAACGGCGGACATGATTGGTGCTTTGCGACCCGTCCGCAATCGTACTACCCTTGAAGCAGAAGCTGTGCAGAAGACCTTGTCAGCCCTGGCTGCTAAAGACATCACACCCGTTGATACTTCTTTGAAGGGTCTCTCTGTTTGTTTAAACGATGCCTTGAAACTTTTCCCCTCATCGGACCGCAACGACCCATTGATTGACGCTCAGCATCGGCTCCTAAAACTTCAGTCAATCTTCGACTGGCATGATGGTCCCCTGATTCAAGCCATGCTTGGTGGTGATCTTTTTCTCCTTGATGAAATCTCCCTTGCAGATGATTCAGTGCTCGAGCGTCTGAACAGTGTCCTTGAACCTGGTCGTACAATTGTTCTCGCAGAGAAAGGAGGGGGTGATTTCACTCATCCTACCGTCAAGGCTGTCAATTCCTTCAAATTGATAGCGACCATGAACCCTGGTGGGGACTATGGCAAGAAAGAACTGTCCCCAGCTTTGCGTAATCGCTTCACTGAAATATGGGTTCCGCGCGTACATGATCGCGTTGATTTAGCAACGATTATTGACAACTTATGGAAGCATGAAGAGCTCAAAAGATATACTCTCAAACTACTTGATTACATTGATTGGTTGTCTGCACGAATTGAAGACAAGTCCACGACAAGTCTGCGCGACATTATTGTAGGTACATTGATTGGCACACATGGGCACACTGTTTACGTTTTCTATCACAGGCCTGGGTAATGTTTTCTAACACAATCTATACGCCCCAAAATGCCGAAACCATACCAGCTGTGGAAGTATTCGTGAGTTGGTCAGTCTTTCATGTGACATGTCGCCCATGAATTTCAGGTTCATGCCGCTCGGATGACATATCTCGATGGTCTGAGTTCTCTACCTCAGCTATCAGGTTATTCTCAAACTGCTCTACTTCATCTGAAGGCTGAAGCAACGGCAAAGCTGTATGAGATAGTCTCGTACAATGGAATTGACATGCATATCCCTGCCTTCAACCTGACTCAGTACATTCAGTTAGGCCCATTCGCCATAAGGAAAGGACCTCTTGAGCCACAGCGTCAATCTTTTAATCTCACTGTTCCTACCTCTTGCGATAACGCAATCCGCATTCTGCGTGCCTGTCAATTAATGAAACCTATCTTACTCGAGGGAAGTCCAGGGGTTGGAAAGACCAGTCTTATCATGGCGCTTGCAAATATATCGGGTCATCATCTTTGTCGTATCAATCTATCCGACCAGACAGATCTCATCGATCTTTTTGGTTCTGATCTTCCTGTCGAAGGCGGCGCCCTAGGAGAGTTCGCTTGGCGAGATGCAGAATTCCTGAAAGCTCTTCAAGAAGGGCACTGGGTGCTTTTGGACGAGATGAATCTTGCGCCTCAAGCAGTTCTCGAAGGTCTCAATGCCGTGCTTGATCATCGTGGAACTGTCTATATCCCCGAACTTGGCAGATCTTTTGTCCGTCATCCGTCCTTTCGCATATTTGCGGCCCAGAATCCCCTCAACCAAGGTGGTGGTCGTAAAGGGTTGCCCAAGTCCTTTGTCAACCGGTTTACCAAAGTGTATGTTGAGGAATTAACACCAGCCGATCTGCTTCTTGTCTGTCAGCATCTGTTCCCACAGTTGGGAGTAGACCTATTGCAGGCGATGATCTCATTCAACACTTGCCTGAATGAAGAAGTCACCGTCAAGAAACTATTCGGTCGTGATGGAGCTCCTTGGGAGTTTAATTTACGTGATGTCATTCGGTGGGGCTGTTTATTGTCTTCTCACCAATTCCAGGAGCCACCTATGGTATATCTTCAAAGCATTTACCTGCAGAGATTCCGCACCGAAAGAGATCGTCAGAGGGCTCAAGAAATATTTCATAAAATCTTTGTAACGTCATCTGTGCCTTGTCAACTAGCTCCTCTTCCATTCATTTCCTCCTCTCAAGTACGAATTGGGCATTTCTCTACCTCACGCAACAATCAATCCTCTATCTCTCGACCAAAATATTTCCTCAAGTCTCATCTTGTATCTTTAGAAACTCTTGGGGATTGTCTTTCGCAAAATTGGCTTGCCATTCTTACTGGATCCCACGGAAGTGGTAAATCCTCTCTGGTTCGAGCTTTGGCCAATGCCATAGGCAATCCGCTCCGAGAGATTTCAATCAACAGCGCCACGGATACCATGGATTTAATTGGCAGCTTCGAACAGATTGATACACAATCACAGCTAATGAGCATCATGGACGATATTCTATGTTCGTTTGATCATGGCTTGAAATCCTCAGATCCTGTTCAAGAGTGGCGTGATCTACTTCATGCACGCGACCAACTACGTATCTCTATTTCGTCCCCGATGACTCAGGATACTATCCCATTGCTGCTGAGCCGAATGTCTCAACTTATCTCAAATTCGTCAGCTTATATCCATTTTCCCCAAGATGTCCTCGGACGTTATGAATCACTGACTCAATTGGCATCTTCAGCTAGTCGCTTCGAGTGGGCAGATGGACCTTTAGTTCAAGCCATGCGTCGCGGAGAATGGCTGCTCCTTGATGGTGCAAATCTTTGCAATCCATCGGTGCTAGATCGTCTTAACTCACTCTGCGAATCAAATGGTCAACTTATACTGAACGAACGGGGACTTATCCATGGTGCAGTGGAGATTATCAAACCGCACTCGAATTTCCGGCTTTTCATGACAGTTGATCCACAGTTCGGAGAATTGTCAAGAGCAATGCGAAATAGAGGCGTCGAAATATGTCTTTTCCCGGAATATCTTTCAGATGACTACTTGGTTATGCTGGACAACCTCCGCCTCCCTCCTCTTTCAGTTTCCCTGGAACATGCCAATATCCTGTTCCTGAAGTTCCAATCACACAGAAGAGGCTTGTCGCGATTCAGACCAAGACTACGAGACGCTGTTGCTCTCTCTGGGCGACTCTTTGACCAGTTCTCGGCGTTGTCAAGCATTGCAGACCGCTTTCCCTTGTATCTAGTATCCAAGACAGGTGTAGAACGCGATGCAGTGACCTTCTTTCTTTCCCGCACTATCCACCATGCATACCTCCCATATTTCCATCGAATATTGGAAACATGCCACCCTATCAGTCGAGACTTAAAAGAATATCTTCATTTTGTCGTAAATTACTTGTCAAGCCCACGGTCGTTAGCTATCGTCAACCGCATCAGAAAAGGGTTGTTACAAAATACACCTGGGAACCTGTCCGCACTGGTTGAGTATCCTATGTTCTAATTGATATGAACATGCCTTACCACTTCTACTAGGCGATGGATGACCTCATTAATGGGCTGTCGAGGGGTCTGAGTGAAGCTGATGCTGGTACAATCATGAACATCCTAGATCTCCTTGCAGCTATCATTCTTCAGACCAGAGATCAAACAATGGAGGTCACTTGGTCAAAAGTTTTGTCGATAGAGAAACTACAGTCAGCGATCAGAGTTTTTCTTCGTCAACTATATCGTGTTGACGAGATTGTTCTCAACTCGCTTATGTCAAGCGCTGAAGTGACCGTGGGTTCTGCTTTCACCCTATCTTCACTTGGGAATAAAAAGATTCTAGGTCGTGCTACCAGCATTACTAAAGCTGAACAAATACGGACATTATCTACACACAATATCTACTATTATTCCGCCCGACCACTCAGCAATTCAAGTTGTTGTTGGTATGATAGATAACATGCTCAGCAATGCCGCTGATCCACTTGATTCGTTGAAGCCCCATGTGGCCCGACTGCAGGATTTTATCTGTCTGACAACAGGGATGGGACTTGTAGAACTGTGGACAAAGTGGAAAAGCAGTAATGCAATCTCATGTTCAGATTTTGATGTGTACAGTCACGGTGATTTCCGTGAGACTCTGAATAACCCAACAATCAAGCCAGGTAGATCACCCTCACTCTGACCGGGCAATTTCATTAATAGACCACAATTAGATCTCAGGCGACAAGCTTTACGGCTTTTGTCGGTGGCTTCATTCATAAACCAATATCCCGTACATGAGAAGGAATTCAGAAACATGATTTCTACATTGCAAGAGGTAAGGAATAATCCGAAAACATCTCCCTCTCCTTTGACCAGGTTCACAGCAATCATCGGGAAAGGCAGACCTCTCCAAAGATGTGGGTCTGAATGCCAATAACTTGATACTTGCGAACCTATCGAGGTCTGTGGAATCTGATACAGTAAGGAGATTCTATATGCATTCAAGGGTACCTCTTATTCTCCTGAAGTATGAAGACCTGTTGAACATTATCTCTCGCACTTCCAATGAATCCATCAAGCATTGGATACCAATTCAGCAGCTATCGTGGGCACTCGAAGCGGGCGAAGGTGAAAATGTTTATTAAAAAATCAGACGTCAACTAATGCACTAGAGTTATAGATTTTTCCGCCAGTTATATACAGTCAATATCTGCTTGGCTGGAATCTTTGTTTGTAGGTTCATTCTCATGCTAGTTAAGTTCCTTTTTTAAATCTGTTCAGGTCAACAACAACGTCAATCATCTTCTGGATCCTTCGCAGCTGGAGACTGCTCTCAAGCTCTGGTAATCAGAATCTACTACATAGAGTTATCCGGATTGACTGATGAATGTTCAGTGACCTAGATCAATTCACCCTTCAGTTCATGACTGTGCGTGAAGATGGACTGAAGTTATATTTGGATATCGCGCTTGCGGAACCATGCACGGCTAGACATGTTCTTCTAGAGTCTTTATTCTGCTCCGCAGTTGCAATGGTACATATAAAATTACAATGGATACTTCATGCAGGCACTGACTTTTATGGGATACAAGGTGGAACAAGCTCTTCGACCGTATGAGCGTCCCGCAGCATTAGGATTTCTCAATATGAATCTCGCGCCCTTTCTTGATGCCCTCTTACCAAATTTGCTCGAGAGAAATGTTTGTTCACAAGTTCTTCACAAGTATCTGGAACCTCTGCGGTCCCTTCCCTGTCAAGATATTGAGCAAAAACTGATTCGTCTCGGGCATGCTTGGATCGCCATCTGTGAGGCTCTTTTGTGTATCCTTGTACCAAACATTCCGATCGATCCTATCGCCATTCACAATGCGACTGCCCTTCTACAACAGAGGGAATGTGAACACATTTCTTCAGAGATACGGCTCCATCAGCTCCTTGGAGAGATTGTAACTGGCAAGAGCAGCAATACCATTCTCTCTGTACTTCATCATCGTTTGCATGCCACCGCAGAAAATAAAGTCAACATTATCTCTGTAACTGGACGAGACGATATCAATACGCTTGACACCTACTGGTCCGAAGTATGGCAATTCCGTGATCAAGTCGCAAACGAGAGCAGAATTTTTGATTTGCTCAATTCATTGGCTGGTGTGGACGAAAGTGCAGCACAAAGAGTACAAGTTTTGCAAGAGTCGATTGCCGGCTTTGTCCAGCGACTGGATAGCATGTACCCTAATTTTGGTGACCTCAATGCCCTCATCAAGCAAGCAGTTTTCCCGTTAAGGCTCGGTTTTCACCTTATCATGAAAGCACATTCAATCAAAAGAAATGCCACAAAGACTATCGCAACCCTTGTACGGTACCCATCTATCTTTGAGCATCCGGAAGACTCCATCAATTCTACATCCTCTACTATCGCCGTTTTCGATCTGATCTATCGAGACCTTGTTGATTTGGGACTCCAAGCATCATCAAAAGTGAAGTTCCGGTACTTATTACCTCGTCTGGAGCGTTTGTATGACCAGGCCGTAGAGCTTTGGCTCATTGATAAAGCAAGGGATGCTGAGCTTGAGGTCTCCTCGCAGAGTCTTTATCGTGGATCAATCACCGAGCATAATGTAGTTACAGATGCCGAACTTGAGGAGCAGGAATTCTTTGCACTTTTCCCGTCTTTCGAGGAACCTCTCTCCCTTAAGTCCGACCAGATCAAAGAGAAAGGCCGTACGAGAAGGGGCTCGATACACCATATGACCCAGCTATCTTGGTTTCATATCAGCTTGTTCACAAGTCCAATGACTTTGTCAGAGAGTCTCCGAAACGTTGATCAAGTAAGGAGACGGTTGCTTGCGGAATCACTGGGGAATCTCATCAATAACCTCCCCGACTCATTGGATACCATGGCTCTTGCACACCGTCTCCGTTTTGTGAGCAACGCTCTGGATGAAACACAATCTCCAATCGAAAAGCAATTGTATTACGACTTCTATCGTGACCCAAATGTGCCAGAACTCAGAAGTGCAACAAAGGTTATCACTCACATGCGAACATTCCTGCTGACCATACTTGCGGAGTGGCCCGATCAAATGGTCCTTCAAAATTTGATTGATCGTTGTGACGCTATCCTGAATCTGAGTCTGAGGAGCCCAATTGCAAAGGTCCTGTCCGTTTTAGAACAGCTTCTGCTTCAGACAGATGATTGGGAAATGTTTGCAAATCGTGACAATTCTCTTGCTTCGCAGCGCCAAGCGTTGAGAGATCTAATCGTACGGTGGAGGCGCTTGGAGCTGGTTTGTTGGAACAGTTTGCTCGAGTCCGAAGCTAGGACTTTTGCACAAGGGGCATCAGAGTGGTGGTTTACACTGCACAATGCGTTCTGTCGGGGCTTGATGGATGCCCTGACGTCAAACGAGGAAGAAACTTATCTTCGGAAGCTCATTCCCCTCATCGACGAGTTCATCTCTTCAAGCCCTCTAGGACAGTTCAACTTCCGCATGCAGTTACTCGAAAGCTTTGTACTGTACCTGTCTGAGCTTCTCCAAATCAAAAATGGCTCAGAGGAGAAATGTCTTCGTCGAGCTCTGAGTATCATCCACTCCACTCACCGATTCTATCAACTGCATCAGCCCGAGATCCAGCAATATCTTACTGACAGGCGGGCAGTCCTGGACAAAGAGATCCAGGGTTTCATCAAATTGGCCAGCTGGAAGGATACCAATGTGCAAGCGCTGAAACAAAGTGCCCAGATGACGCACTATCAGCTGTACAAGGTCATTAGAAAATTGCGCGGAGTACTGAGGGAAGCCATAACATTCAGGTTGGATATCAAGACCACTATCGCTCTGGAGGTACCAGCTGTAATTCACGTCTCTTCACAACAGTTCGGCAACTCTCAGCTGGCTACCCTTGACGGAGTAACAGTGTCTGTGGGAGGTCTCCATTTGGACGTTGGTGCTGCTCTAAGAAAGTTCATACATGTTGTTTCCGGCAAAATCATTCCTCTGTTGTCCGGTCAGTCTGATAACCAGGCTGATGAACTTGCTATCTCCATCATCACAACTTCCAAGCAACTTGCAGAAATACCCATACCACCATCGCTTCCTGTTGAGAAGCGCACAAAACTGCTTAAGTCTATTCTGGCTCGGAAGCGAAAAGCATTTAGCGACCTTTTGAAGGAGTTGAAGAAAAATGGTCTTTCCGGAAAGATCAAGCCAGAGGTCCTTCGGCAGAATAGCGATATGTTATGGCTAAAGGGACAGCCCATACTCAGGAACGTTCTTCCTGACTCTGACGTAGAAAAGAGCGAGATGTATTTCTCAAGTCTCTTTGCTTCCCTTCCCGAGTTGCGAGCCTCGTTGTCAGACCATCATAACGACTTACAAACCCGTGAACTTCAGCGTGGTCTATCTTTCTTGGAATCAGGATATTGTATGGCCATCGATCTTCGAGCTCGGTAAGTATCCGATTAGGTCGTGTACATACTCTTGACATTTCTTGTTAGCTTGGCTGTTGAAAGTGAACGGTTCCTTCGACTTAGGAGCACTATTGATCGTTTATCTGTTCTCATCAATTCTGAGGTTTTGTTCTTCCCAGAAACTATTTCATTTCAGATCCAAGAAGTAGCCCGACTTGTCTGTCGGCTCTCTGGTGCTTTCACAGAAGTCGTCATGGATCTTAATGTCATCAAAGGATTGCAAAAGCGAGAGACTCCGATCAACGAAGTAGAGAGCTGTCTCAAAAATTTGCATTCCATGAAAGAAAAATTGTTGTGTACTGAGAGGGCTTTGAACTCGACGCCTATGCCCGCTCTTCGCAGAGGTGAGTGGTTGACTGGTAATGGCTGGCAATGGCTGACACAACAAAGACGAATACAGCCTTGTTCTGACGAGTTTAGCATTCTTGAATGCTTGCTCATCCTCGCTTGCCGAGTGGTCATCGAAATACCCTCACTTACACTACATCTTCCATCCAACATTCGAAAGGCTTTCTTCCGAGGAAGCTTTACACCTTCTACCCGAACCTCTATCTGGGGAAAAATCTATCAGTTCTGTTGAAGCCCTGCTAAACGCCTTGCTCCATTCTGTCCAGGTTATAGTCACAGAAAT
>Ga0154007_1000069_pt1 | contig 12703 bp, 17 predicted proteins | sample TSNC091MetaG_FD_104676 | JGI IMG/M metagenome (GOLD analysis project Ga0154007, IMG submission 104676) | Attine ant fungus gardens microbial communities from North Carolina, USA - TSNC091 MetaG | ecosystem: Host-associated > Fungi > Mycelium > Unclassified | place: USA: Connecticut, Klassen Lab... | reverse complement strand
TTTTTGTTCTTGTACGAGAATCAGCGTCTCAGACAACGCCACGCAGATTAAGGCGAATCTAACCTTTAGCTGTCTCAGTGAAAGTTTAAGCTTAGTATCTCTATCTTCTCACTCTTTACCAGTATTCTACTTTCATGCCCAGCAATCCATGTGTGTGACACACTCCCGTGGCTATAGATCATATTACGAGCACCCGAATATAAAAGCCCATGAACTTCCTAGCTTAGAATGCCCAGCCTTCTGAAATGTCATGGGGTAGGACGCAGACTCTCTCCTTGTATAAAGCGACGTTAAAGTGGGCAGTTCTAATGATTCTCTACATGTGCCCGCTGATGATGAAATTTCAGGGAAACTAGTTGACAAAACTAGGAGATCAGATAGTCCTTCTCCATGACTTCGGTTTTGACCATTGTGCGTTTCGCGGATTCATACCGCATGTATCACCCCCCTAAACGCCTCTTCAATTCTCTCTCGGGACCTGCAGCCCTAACAGACGTTGCCATAAACCCGATCCATCGCCCACTCAGCTCGAAATTACCGGAAGTCTGCTTCACTTCCACAGGCACCAGTGAATGGAATGAAGCTCTATCTATTGTGTCACACAATGCGCCTAGAATCATAATAGTGTTGGGATCCAACCTCGAATTTGCATCGCGATGAGTCTTATGATACTGCAGGATTGATACGCTCTGGCAAAAGAATACGTCACTTCCACCAGAAAACCGTCAGTTTCACATCCAAATGTCTCGTCAAGCAAGACAAGAGACTTGAGATCCACGACTAAAATAGACAGACACAAGATTGCTGTCCTCAATCGAGCTTCGAGAAGGGACGAGGGATTGCGGAGTCTCGCGCGTGTTTGCACGTCGAGAATCATGGTGCCTTGCGGTGAGACGTTCGAATGTGTCTCAAGGACACGAGGCCTGTCATAAAGTGTCAACTTCGAGCGTAAACCTGGCCACATTCAGAATGAGAGGCTGCGAAGAAAGAAGTGGGAATGGGTGATTCAACTGGATACCAAAAGGTTTATCTACTTGGCCATTGTTTCCAAATGGCCCGAATCAGAGTTTCACAGCATCTATATTGCCAACCCGAGCACAACGGCCACTCAATACTCTAGTAGCGGCTCGGATACGACAGATAGTCAAAGCTTTGATGTCAATGAGAGGTCTTAGGCTATCCACCCCCTGATGTAGGAAGTTTCGAGGGCGTCCCGTTGCCACGGAGCATGAAGTCACATTTCAGGTCTCAATCGTGTCCGATGTTACGAGAAGTCCGGGGATAATGAAGTCGTCTCCAAGTCCGCCACAAGCCCGTAGGCCGCGGGATGCATATCTCCTCTTTGGCGAGAGACCCACTCTGTCGGAGGTTGCACGTCCAAGAAGTGCGGTTGTGTCAATATTTACGCAGCCAGGGATGTTCTAATTATTACAAGATGTCGACACCTCCAGACGACGATCGCGCCCACAGAAGACGACATTCAACTGCAATCGTTGATGGAAAATGAGTACATGATCGCAGTGGCGGCGGCAACGGATTCGGAGAGCCTCCACGAAGTTGTAGATCGCTATTAAAGCCAGATTTTGCCCAGAATTCTCATTCACTTAGAAGCTGATACAAAGATTATTGAACACAAATTTATTTTGACAAGGAGGTGGCGCGCAATTCCTGAGCACTTGAGAGGCTATCAAGCACGTCTGATTGGCCCTGTGCTGAATCTGTAACGAGATAGAACGAAGATCATGGCCGTAAGTATGCTTGGTAAAGCATGCTTGTTGCTAGTTAGTGATACTAGTTAAGGTTTGTTTAGGCATAGCACTTCCCGGTAAACTGAGCTTTTCGCTTATTTTCCTTGGTTCTCGAATTCTGTCAGAGTGGTGCCATGATCGTCGTGAGCTCAATAGCCTCAATGCCGTAGATGAAGAACTCGATAGCCTCGTCCCTAATTTTTTCGCGCGGCAGTCCATCGTTCACCACTTCATTGTCGTCTCCTTCTCGTGATAGGTGCAGAGCAAGTGTCGGCTCCCGGTCCTGATGAAATGTGACGAAATTGAGGGTTGACAAGAATAACACAATAAATATCATCAATTCATCACAACTAATGTGATCTAGTCTGTTCTTGACCATTACCACGATGCCTGTGCTGGGCGTGGCACATCTGCTGCTTTTGGCATGGCTGAGTGCCTGGCTTGCAGTTTCTGCGATCTATGTGCCTCTACAAGAATACGCAGGTCCGAATTTCTTTGACGCCTGGGATTATTTTAACCTCTTTGACAACACGACGTGGGGTAGGTGACAATCATCCCCCGTCTTTCACTAATGCCCTGACATAAACTGGACGATACAGGCAATGTCACATATGTTGATCGACAGACCGCTACATCGAGTCGGCTCACATTTGTCAACGATATTGGAAATGCAGTCATCAGAGTTGACAACAGTACATTCATCCAGCCAGCTCCGTTGGTACACAGAAACTCCGTTGGTCCTTTCTCCGCCCTTAGAACTTTCACCGAAGGATCGCCTCGTAGATACGGATCACATCGAAAGATACATACGAAATTGGTACCCTGATTATGATAGACGTTCGGCACATTCCTTATGGGTGCTCGGTGCGTCACTCTCCGAATTTGTCTAAAGTAAAAGTAATTAATTCAATTTGGCAGGTATGGCCGTCGTTCTGGACTCTAGGCACTGACAAGGAATGGCCAGGGGGAGGAGAGATCGACGTCATTGAAGGCATCAATATGATGGATCATAATCAAATTGCCCTACATACTACTCCCGGCTGCTTCCAAGCTCAAAACTCAGGGCAAACCGGACAAACTATCGAAGGAGATTGTTCCACTCCTCAAGGGTGTCTGGTAGCAGAGAATAAGCCCAATAGTTGGGGACCAGGCTTCGCGCAAGCTGGAGGGGGAGTATGGGCACTTCAGATTGACGTTGCTGGAATCTTTGTCTGGTATTGGAGTGTGAGAATATTTTCAAAATCATTCACAACGTCTAATGATAACAGAGGCCCGATGTACCGGAAGCTATCAGTTCAGCGAACAGCACTTCAAACATGGACACTACGAGCTGGGGACTACCTAGCGCTTCTTACCCGGCTATTGCTTGCAATATCAGTCAATTCTTTACCCCTCAGCAACTTATCTTATTGACAACGTTATGTGGTACCTGGTACATCACACACGTTCTTTCCTCACCGATTCTGTCTCATATTCCTTACTCTTCTATAGGGCAGGTGTACCAGATATATATGCAAGCACATGCCACACGCCTAATATGTCCTGTGTGGGTATTTTATCATCTTCCAAAATTGCAACATTCATGGCTAACATTGTCAGTTAGGTTGCGGACAACATCATTGGCCCAGGCAGTCCGACCTACGATAATGCCTTTTGGGAGATCTCTTGGATTCGCACGTACTCGATAAATACCGCTCCTTCAGGGCCAGCTACGACTGCTAGGCCTGCACAGGAACCTATCGCATATCCTGCTCGTTCGACATCTGATGCTTCAGATAATCGGTACAAGGCAATTTATCTGCCATTTGTGACCCTGCTCGTCTCATCACAGTTTCTAAGCTGACCAACGGATACTTATGCAATCCCGTCGTTTATTTGCTGGACAAGTTTATTTATTGTAGATATAATGCTATAAGACGAACATCAGCCTGAGAATGTCTCTAGCTGGTGGTGTTAAGATGTAACGTTTCTTTTATCCTCTGAATCGTAACTTGTAGTTCGAAATCGAAAACTCCGTCGAGAGATGGTATCTTTTAAGATGTCATTCTTCCGACATAATCTCAACAACTCCGAACCAACTCCGAACGCGATTTGATAGCACCTCTGGAGCCGTATTTGGTCAAGAAGACAAAATCTTGGGTACAAAGCCTGATCACATTTTCACCCTGAAGCACGCCAAAATGCATCGAGCCTCAGTGTCTCCCCAAGGGGACATTCATCTCGCCCATATTGGGTCCCTGACAGATTTATTCTCAGAATTGATCTCGTTTCCGATTTGACTTCCGAGCTCTGTAAGCAGTGGAGTGGATACCAATTTCAGAACCGACAACCATCATAGCCAGTCATGTGTTAGATCTCTACCAAGTCATCCTACATTAATGTCGCCTGCTATTGGGAAATATGATAGAGCTTCACTCACTTCCTCATTAATATATACTTGAGGGCCTCATAAATCAAGTCCTCTGTGCCTGCAGGAAATGGTCCCCGATTTGCAATTTCTCTAGTTTCTATGATCGATTGATGTTTCATGTGTGGCTGATGGTTTTTTGTCGCGAAATTATCAAGGAAAAGATGTTTTTAGCCTGTTGATAAAGATGATCATGCTACATGAAGTCTGCTAACCGCTGTTCGATATGTCTCAATCTCACCGAATCTAACTTTTCAACTCCTCCCGTTTTGCAGGTATGAGATTGGTTTTTTTTTACCCAGTGGGACGATTGTAAGCCACTCAAGGACTTCATTTGATTGTGGATAAGTATTCTTTTGATACGGCTTGCTCGTTAGACAGGTGGGTCATGCCTTCAGGTTTCCTTCCCCCGTGAGGAAAAGAAAAAAATAAGGTCATACAAACACTCAGTATGCAGTGATTCTTAGAAGACTCGGTTGTTCAAGTCAGATGTTTACTCAGCGTCAGGAATGTTGCTTAGTCACTATCCAGATTCAGGATGTTCCAGTCCTCTCCCTTGGTACCATGGATGGACAGTCTCTGCTGTTCATCAAACGCGTATCGTTCTAAAACCTACAGATTATACGACGAAGAGTGATCAATCTCCTATTACTGGCATGCTGTCATCCTGATTCCGCCGCACAGGCTGTCATTGCTTCAATGCTGGACACACTCCTTCCTAATGATCCCATCGTTGGAGAGGAAGACGCTTCAGAGTTGCGGAAATCAGAGAATAAGGAACTTTTACATCATATTACTACCTCGGTGAACGAAAGTTTGACCGATGCACGGCTGCTTTACGACATGGAAGAATGGGTAATTGGGATAGGTTACGATATTTCCCCTCGCGAAGTACGAGATGCGATAGACAGGGGTAATTATGAAGGTGGAAATACCAGAAGCGCATCCTTCAGGCCCATAGTGATAGGAATGTGGACTTGACCCTATCGTTGGCGTCATTGGTTGCCGGGAGCCACCACATAGGAATGATAAATCGGAGGATTATATTGCAGTCAAGGACCAGGTTGCACCTTGACAGTGCAGCTGCTCTCACATCAACTTTCGATGGAGGGTTACAATACAACTATCATTGCAATACCTACTGTGCACTTTGTCAGTCGGTGGAACTTGGCCATTCGTCGCATTCCTGTGTGTCGGAACATTTGGGAGTGTAAAAAGACCGGACAGTCACTGTGCACTTGCAATGGGAAGGTCATTTACTACACCCCCAGACTACAAAATCCTGGGTCAGTTTTCCTTTGGTCGGTTCCGTCTTACAGAGTTTTATGGCTGCGATAGGATCATGCTCCTGAGTCTCTTTCGGTTGAGGAGGATTAACTGGATAGCTCCTTAGACTTCGGCCGGGGAAGAACATTAAGCAAAGATAATGGGATCGTCGCATGCAATAAATCCCTCCACCCAGAAGTTATGGGTCATTCTGAGGGGCAATAGTAAACGAGCCAAAAGTCTCGATGCGCCCAACAAGGCTGCCGCAGTTTGTTAGTAGGCCCCGCATTCGCCCGTAACTGGGCTCCTCGTGGGTATGGTGCTATAAGACGGACATCCGCTTCTAGAATGTCTCTTACTAGTACTGGTTGGGTTGCGACGCAATGTTTATCTCTTGTTATGAGGTGCCGATTGCGATTCGAACTCAACAAGAATTCATCTATTGTGGAAACTCCATCGAGGTGCTAGGTTCTGAACCGAAAATTGAACTAACGATCACTGTAGAGGGTAGAATTCACGTTCCCAGCAGCTTCTCATCGTAGACCTGTCAAACGAAACGCTTAAATCGTTCAAAACTCCTTCAGTTAAAAAACTATCCGCTGACTCTCCTCTCTTCATGTCACCCCGCCCTCATGTATACAACTCGACTTCAAATTTATGGAAGGATCTATCCATATAGTGTCAAAATGCTGTCACAATGGCGTTTCTGTCCCTTAGGGACAAATAGCGAAAGCAGAGAATGCCGTAAGCTGACGATTTTATGGTTGATCATTTCAGTAGCGGGCATCCTGGCCAACGCCGGATGTAACTGTCATCAGCACCAGTGTTTGCATCTCCATTTACAGATAGAAACAGTCGATCTACCCGAATAAAAAAGAACTAGAGAATATAAGCTCCCTTGTGCTCCATAGATAAAGACAACCCTTTTTAAGCTGAATTTAACATCCGGTATGACAAACCTGGCAACAGTGAGCTCAATTCTACATCGCCTTTAATCGGTCCTAACAGCCCTGAAGTTGCCGTCCTTAGCCCCTCTCTTTCTATCCAATATCACTTTGCCTCGTACATTTCTGATAAACGCCTCGGTGGGTATGCCAGTGCCAGTGGTGCAAAAGAATGATGTCCTAGAACCAAATGGCATAAGTCGGAGTTCACTATGGAAGCGACGTTGGAAATTTATAGGACATTGAGAGCGGCCATAGAGTGGAAAGAGAAGAGAAATTGGGGGAGTCAAAGGGAGTGTGGGTGTTAGGAAATATGATGTGAATGGGTATTTTGATTTAAAAGCTGCTTCGAGTGGTGAGTTGTGGCGAGTTTCATTCTTTGTGAGCAACATAGATATCATAACCACCAACTCTATATAATTAATTCCATCAACTAACAACATAAACCCCGTTTGGTTTAGAGGGCACAACTCTGGTCCAATATCTTCATCCATTTGGTCCTCTTAAAAAGCATCTTTGTACCTTCCTCAGAACGTACTTATTCTAAAAATTGATCTTGTTTCGAGTTTAACTTTCCAATTCTGTAAACAGTGGAATTGACACACTGATTGTACAGTCTAAGTCGACGAACATCCTATCCAGCCATGTATTAGAAGCGTTCTTTTTGAGACTAATTATGTGGTAAATATGTATATATTTGTTATTTTTACAAATGATATGGTCAAACGCGCCGATATGTATCATCTCCTTGCCACGATCAGAACCTTTCGTCAACAAGATGCTTCTGGCCTGTCGATAAAAATGACCATGCTGCGCAAACTCTATTAATAGCGCAATATCGTTCAACGTACTCCGATTTGAATTCTAATATTAGCTTCAATCAGTCCTGCCTTGCCGATATGAATTGGTGAATTTCTACGATAGGACTATCGTAAGCCACCTATGGACTTGACTTGACTTCTTACCCTATTTATATGGACCTTTCGATGTCTAATAGAAATTATGACAGATGGCGTTATAGAATCGGTGAATGCACGGGTTTCGAATGTCGTAATGCGTCTTTACTGAAAATAAGGGATAACATTTTCAGATTTCCACTCCTTCAAAGTCGAGAGGATATAAAAGGTCATGCAAACATTCAACTCTCTTCAGCGCTCACTCCCATCTCTTGCACAGGATTGTTGATCCCCCTACGAAGCTTAGTGAGTGAACCATGAACCATTTGAACCACAGCCAACAGAAACCATTATTTCTATGCAGACCATGAAATTCCTTCAATCGCTTGTATTTCTTGTGTGCACATTCACCGCTTTGGCTGCGGCAGCACCTGTGGATGCAGACCATGCTCCTGCTTATCACGGAAAGCACCACGATGGTCACCACGGTGGCTATTATCCTCGTGATGTTGATGCAATTGATGAGGAAAAGCACCATAAGCACCATCACGATCACCACTCTCGTGATGTTGCTGTCGCAAACGAAGAAGAGCATCACAAGCACCACCACGATCGCCACCCTCGGGATGTTGCTGCTGCAGACGAGGAAGAGCGCCACAAGCATCACAATAATCATCACTCTCGGGATGTTGCTGCTTCAGACGAAGAGGAGAATCGCAAGCACCACCACCATGATCGTGAGGTTTCTGATGAAGAGGACTATCGGGGACATAGTGCCGGATACCATGATGAATATGGACATGATGGGTATCATCACAGTTACTAGATTCGAATATCCAGTCAACAAGATAGGTAAACCTAGTATGTTTTGGCTGCTGGAAGTTGTTAGTATCCTATGCGATGTGAATTTGAAGGTTGAAATGAATGGATTGTGATTATGATTGACTTGCCTCTACAGGTGTGCTGACCTAGTTGTATCAGCCCCTCAAATATTTTTCTACGACGTACTAGAAGACTTGGTTATTCGTGTCAATGTGCATCCTGATGAGGTAGATTGTCTACTCCAGTTCAGTCCTGAGGGTGAATCGCCAATGGCAATCGTATGTTGCTTAGTCATCCATCAGAAATAATGCGAAATTATGAAGGGCATGGTGTTGATCAAGACAATGTAATCTGGCGCCTGTCTAGCGTATTGGGAGTTCGATCACATGCATAGAAATGGTTAAGAAGTCGTTTTTCCCTCGTATTGACCTCTGAGTTGTAATTCGTAGCCTCTTGATTTAGCCCGTGCATAAATAGGGCCTCTCGCGACTCAAAATAACCCTCAGGAGGAAGGTAACTCTTAACTTTCTTTTTGCTATATGCTGGAAACCCCTTAATAATCATAGGCAGTCGGCTCGGAAGGCCATGGCCACGGTCGCGTTATTCGAGTCAAATTCATTGGTGAATTAAACGCGTGGAATTGAGTCCTGATAGCCAGATTTACCCCCACTACTGATGGATGACTAAGCGGCACAGACCTGTGCCCTTCCTGTAGACGGTTTCCTGAAAGCAACACTGGACCAGAAGTTTCTTTTTGGCATTCAATAAATCGCGTACGCGACAATCTTGTCTTCATCACGAAAGGATAATGGGGTATCTAAAACGGAAAGGAAGCAGCGCAGACGAGGTTTCAGCTCCCACAGTGTATCCGGAGAAGAAAACCAAGGTTGTTTCACTCAAAGAGTTAACCGATATCGACACAGTCGACGACCCACCAGCTAATCCTGCGTCTGCTATACATCCAGTCAGCCTTCACGACCTTCTGGATTTTACTTCTCTAGATGACGACATTTCCATAACGAACCGTTTCGACACGATTGCACGCGTTCTCATGCATGAGCACCAGCTTGTTGTCCAGTGCGCTGGCACTGAGACGGTTTTTGAAATTCAAGAGATGGAATTCTATCTTCAGAAGGCTGGATGCTACGAAGACCCATTCACCCATGGTAGCGAAGAGCAAAAAGTGGGTGGTCAATGGTACGTGCCTTCTTATATCTTTTGCCAATTACACTAGAAACATTATTCCCACGCTATATCGCGCCCCCAGGTACTTCCACCGTACTCCGAAACGCTCAAATGATGCTTCGCGCAACTCTACCAGTCGAACCGCTTATCGAGGTGGTACTCGCAAAGGTCTGGATCTCACAATTGGTGGATTGGCTCCCCGTACCGTTTCGTCCTACTTTACCAATGAATCAGTTGTTTCTCCACTGGTACCTGATGTGGTTGCTGGTCAAAGGGATCAACATCGACCAAGGGGTAGTGAGCATGTACGAGGGGGGATTCTCCTTCGCAGCCTGCGTGGTATCACCAAACATGGTGCGACCGATACAAATTCAAAAAGAAGCTCTGTCTATGGACCCTCTCTCTTGGTAGACAGGATCTTAAACTTGAGTGGGGCATCAAGCATTTCAGAATTAGTCAAACTTATTTGGCAAGGTGATACAAATGCCCTTGGCCCGCCCAGTGCATCTTCGACTTCTTCTCGAACATCTTATCTCTATCTGAGACCCGTTACATGTTCTAGCCCTACATTGCCACAAATTCGAACATCTCCACGCATAGGTCTTGATCTTTCACACCCAGGAATAACAATACCAAACAGCCAGTCGACTTTGATCGATTGCCATCCCCGTATCCGTTTTCTACCCAAAATGCTCCGTTACTATACCCGGCCTAGAGAACTAAGGAAAGGACGCGCGCAGTCAATTTATGGATTTATTCACTCAGCCCTAACGACACAATTTGATCCTCGAAATAATACCTTGAGTGATGATGAAACGTTTCGTGCTGTTTTAACCGAAGCCATTGGTCTTAAAGATGCTCTAATTAATAAATACCTCCTGGAATACGATGCAGGCAGGAAGAAGGGTCTTGAACATCTATCGTTGTGTATTGGGCCTGGTGGTAAAGGTGCTGCTGCTTCCCCGACCTCGTACTTGAAGATGATGGGAGCTTTGGATGCCGCCCTTCTACAAGAAAGATCATCCTCAGACTGAAGTAGTCCACATTCAGCCCGCTTGTTTCCCCCCTCTTTCATCTTTATTGCATGCTGTTCGTCTGCAGAGTCGCTATTATGGTAGCTGTCTAACTCATGTCTTGTGAATCTGAGTCATGCTCGGAACTGTTAACGAGATAGTTGGGCAGGGTCATGACTTAGATCATATCTTTGTTACTATGATCGTCGAGCAGACGACTGAGAGATGTGATGAAAATGTCATAGCAGGGATAGTGGACTACATTAGTAGCGGCGGTCATTGGTCTAAAACTTATTAGTTGAATGGTTGTCCATTAAAAACCTGCGGGCAGAAGGATATGCAACCAATTTGCAGTTTCGAAGATGCCTGACACTTACAAAATATCGCCTCATAGTTTGGCTCTCCAAGCTCCTAACCAATTACCTCTCCTTTCAATCTTACCTTTTCCTTCTACCCTTAACTTACCATCCTCTCTGTCATCATTTTCTCTCTTCATTGCCTCAAACTCACTTCTTTTTACCCTACAGATTCTCATCGCTAATGAAGGGTTTATGCCTTCCCTTTCACAGGCATGACGGAAGACGGGTCTACTGAGCATTGCCCATGCTATTCGTTCGTCAAGTGGGGGTATTTCTGATGCAGTGACTCGGAATTCTGGATCGCGGTCGTAACCTATCATCGCCACTCGGATCATCATACCACTGTCGTAAATAAGTTCATTAACAATCTACTTTTCGGTGAGTTTGACATACGCTGTAAGGCCGAATATTGGCTTGATACCATCATCCTCCCGCCCAGTAAGGAATTGATGGACTGTAAACGAATATTTTCTTCCGCAGGATGCACTGGTTTCAATATCAAAAGATTTATGGTAATCAACCTCGATTGTCTCAGACTCAGATGCATGAAATGGTGATGTGTTGGTCAGAAAAGAAGCGAGTGGATGAGAGAACAAGGAAGCGACTTCATCAGTGTTCAGTATGGGCTATGCAAGATGTATCAATGTCATGTCATACCATGAACTAAGTACACTTACGCGTAAAGTATTGTCAAGAATCAAAACCACTACACTAGAATTGCATTAAAGCACATAGGAGGGTAACAATGAGGCCCTACGTACGGGGTCACTACGAGTTCTGCGGCAAGAAATGGTTCCAGAATACACAGCAGGGGAACTTTCCAACGATCGTTCGGTAGTCCAATCTAATCATAGCAGTGAATATTGAGGCGACAAACAAAACTGTTCTCACCTCTTCGAAAGCCTCCCTCCTCTATTTTAGATTCATAAATATGAGAACATCAATTCTGCTGCCCGAGGGAGACGTACGGCAGTTTCTTCGACGTTTCGGTCTCCTGAATCCATCTTGCCACCAGGTAAGGACGTATCACCTGCGTATGTTCTCAGCGTTGCAGATCTTCTGATAGGAGTGTCATTAATTATTCGGTCTGGGGGTACTCGAGCCTCAAAAGCATACCGACTCAATAGCACGTACAAATCACCGGTCCTGCCCACGAATAATGCAACTAGCACAGCAGCACGTCGTGAACTTGGTACTTGAACAACCGACTTTGGCGGTCGATAAGAAGCCAAACGGTGTAAACATCTAATGTCGGTCAGTCTTACACGACAAAGAGAGGTTCAGCGAGAAACGTGCTCTCTAGACTCGGGCGTCAACTGCTTTATCCGACACGTTGACACTGAGAGTCTCCTTAATTTCGGGATCGCGGATGGAGGAAATCCTTGTGAAGCTGAATCCGCTTGTTTATCTGGGCTTGGCATGATGCACAATCCCAGATGAAAGGAAGTGTACCTAAGATGAGTGAAGAGTACAGCATCTATGTGGTATACGCGTCACATAACATAATGTCACATGGACTAACAAAGCAACGCCTGGTTCCGCAACTTCCCTGATCTTGGATTATCCATGTCCTTCAGTGCATCGGCCAACTCGGATAGGTCATATTCCATATCACTCAGGACTTTCTTTGTTCTCGTTCCCAGACCCTTCGCTGATGAGCTCGGGGTACTGAGCCAGATAGCGGAACTTGGCGAATTGGAATGCGAGGGAGTATTGAAGATGGTGGTTTGCGACAGAGGTGGAGATATTCGATCAGAAAACTTCGGTTCAGATAACGATGACAATGCTTGGGGTATCGAAGAAGTGATAATGCTACCCGAAGGACGTCTTGGATAGGATGACTCGGCGTTTCGAGAATTAGTATATCTATTTTCTGGTCTGTCTGACGAGACCCATTCTTGAACGACGGGATGATTTTTCGTAGGTAGGTGGCCGCATGCGTCATATAATTCAAGATTTCGAGAGAAGTTAACAGTGGGATTGAAAAGCGGAAGGACATCCTCTATGGCCGAGAATGCCTCATCTGGTGCAAGACACCCTCGTTTCATTACTGGCAGAAGTTA
>Ga0154007_1000068_pt1 | contig 12760 bp, 9 predicted proteins | sample TSNC091MetaG_FD_104676 | JGI IMG/M metagenome (GOLD analysis project Ga0154007, IMG submission 104676) | Attine ant fungus gardens microbial communities from North Carolina, USA - TSNC091 MetaG | ecosystem: Host-associated > Fungi > Mycelium > Unclassified | place: USA: Connecticut, Klassen Lab... | reverse complement strand
TCTCTGATGCCTAAAAGCGAAGCTTAGATCGTGGCGGTTTCCGAGATATTGGTGATTTAATAAACGGTACCATAGTGGTTACCAGTTGATCTGCCTAATATCTCGGCCATTATTGATTGCCTCAAGACGTGACTGGTACCGATCAAAAGGTCTTTTCAAGGGCTTTCCGTAGCCATTGAGACTGTGAGAATCAATGGAGAATTGGTGGAAATATGGCCAAATGAAGTTTGTGACAGGGGTTCATCGCAACTTTGTTCTCTGAAATGACCAATCTAAGGTATTTAATCTGCCTCTGGTGGAACTCACATTTCTCCAGGTGGAGGAATAACTTGTGCTCTACTAGTATCTCCAGAACTCTCTGAACTGCTTGTTCATGCTCCTCTTTCGTCTTCATAAAGATTAAAATGTTGTCTAAGTATACTACAATAATCCCTTTGGCTATGACGGTTCAGAAGATCTCGTTCATCATGGTTTGGAAAGTAGCGGGACTGTTGGTTATTCTGAAGAACATCACGAGGGGTTCGAAGAGGCCACAATTGGTATGGAAGACCACTTTCCATTCATCTCTGGGCTTGATACGTACATTATTAAAGCCCCAGTAGACATCGAGTTTTGTGAAGTATTTAGCTCCACAGAGTTGAGAGACGAGTTTGGAGATAAGGGGAAGAAGATATCTGTTCTTAATAGTCATGGCGTTCAGTGTGCGATAGTCTTGGACTAGCTGAAGTGAACCATCTTTCTTCTTAATGAAGAACATGGGAGCTGCGATGGGGGATTTGGAAGGTCGGATTCGTCTGGTATAGAGGTTTTCCTCCAAGAAAGCGTTCAACTCCTTTTGCTCCAATGGGGACAGGGGATAGACCTTTGATGACTTAGGCTCTGCTCCAGGGGTTAGTTCAATCATGTGATCCCATTTGTGGTGCTCTGGCAGTATGTCAAAGTCCTCCTTAGCAAATACAGATCGAAACTCCACAACGTAGATGGGTAGTTAAGCAGTAGTAGCCTGTATTTCTGCACTGTATCTGGCTCCTTCTGTGAGGCACTAGGAGGTTGTAGCCGTCACTTGGAGGTTGACCTAGGTAGGCTCTGGGAGCAGACGTGTAAGGAACAACCAGTTTCTGGGCTCCCAACTAGGGTAGTATGTTTGTGGGGGCAATTTCTCAAGCTCTAGCTCTTTTTGAAACAAGGATGTGGGTCCATCACAACATAATTGGAGAACTCGGAGTTCAACCCTCTTCTGGTAGATCTGTTCCTTCTGCAGGGAACATTCTTCTTTACACTGGAGTGGACAACAGGTCATCTCGACTTCTCCCTTTTCCCAGTCAATCTTGGGGTTGTGGTCCTTGAGCCAGTTATAGCCTAGTATTAGACTCTGTTTCCCAAGTCCATCAACAGCCAAGAGTATCCTTTCGGAGTGAGTCTTGTAACGGAGAATTACATCCACAACTTTGGAAATCTGTTCTGTCTCGTTAGGGGAACCGTTGACATTGAAGACCGGGATGTTGCGCGAGAGGGTCTGAGTGTTCATCTCTCGCGAACAGACAAAATCTCTGTTGATGAGGCTTCCGGTAGCTCCACAGTCCAAGAGAGCTTTGACAGAGTGGAGTTCGCTCATGTCTGTAGTTCTGATTTCCACTGGCAGAAGTAAAGAAGTTCTGCGCACGTCCAATACGCTGATCAAGAGGAGCTTGGGCAGCCTTTTCTCCCACTTGGGTCTACGGAGCAGAGCTGGAACTAGGGGGGTGAGGGACGGTGCGTCTATTAGTTCACTATCAATTGTATTGGGATCCTCTATAGTCAATACAGTAAACTTATTTACTGGCGACCAGGATGCATTTATTGCTGGCCGCCCTATGCAAAATCCTCTTCTTCCAGAGGGCAAGTTTCTTTTACCGGAACTGTATCTTTTAATGCTAACAGATCCTCCATCAGCTCCTCCCATTGCTCTGAGGTGAATTAACAGATGTCCATGCGGTGGGGACAGTCTCGGACTAGATAGTTTGCGTTTCTGCATTAATAACATCCCTACGGAGACAAGGACTTTGTCCTCCTACTTGCGTCGACATCCATAGGGATTCCCACTGACGGAGTGAATGGCAGGGGTTTCGGAGTAACTGGAAGGGGTGGAGCGGGGGGTAGTCTTACTATGGACAAAGGTGGTGGTCAAGTGGAGGCAGTCTTGAGCAGTGCAGAGGGGGCAGAGCATGACACAGACTAAAAGACCTCATTGGTGAGGTGCACTTGGTCGATCCTTTGTGCTGCTCTATACCATGCATCAGGGTTGGTGTTGGCGGGTCTTCCATATGGCATAGTGGCAATTTGGTTCTGGATACCCAACTTGAGACCTCGTCGAAACTTCACTGCTAGTGTTCGGGGGTCCGTGTAACCTGCATTGGAGACCAGGGTCTGGAAACTGTCCAGATACTCATCTACTGTCTGACCTCCTTGGTGGTAGGAGGTTCCTTCTAGGGTGTTGATCACATCTGCTTCTGCGTTCACAGGGAAGAAGTGAACCTGGAATTGCTGTTCAAAGTCCCCCTAGATTTGCATGGGGAAAATACCAGTGTTCGTTTCCTGATGGAAGACGTTCTCAGACCACTTGGTGGTACAACTACCCTTGAAAAACGTAAGAGCTCAAAGAATTTTTTCCTGTTTGTCACAGAACTGTTCTAGGGCTAGGCATATGTAGAGGGAGCAGGAGTTTAAGAACGCGTGGCTATTATGACGTTCTCCGCTGAAGTCCAGAAGAGAGGAGAGTTTAGGACGTGTTTATTGTACCGTCGGAGTAGGGGACGGAGACATTGGAGGAGATGGTATAGGCGGGGGAGGTGTGTTCAGTACTGCCAAAAGGGTGGGGTTAGCCACTAACTGTGTAAGCTATTGTAGCTGCGTGGTCAGGGCTGCCAGAGTGGTATTGATATTATTTTCAGAGACGTGTTATCTCTCCGTGAGCTCCTGAAGATAGTGCTGTAGGTATCCTAAGGTGTTGACTATGTCTTGAGGGGTGTCTGGAGGCAACGACATCTAGAGAGCGGAATTTTCGGAGGGCTGGGTATGACAGGGGAGAGCTACCTATTGGGTGGCTGTCCACTAGGATAGTCCAAGGCTCTATTTTTAAAGATCCTAATCTGCTGTAAGGACGACTGGGCACAAGACTCTAGAAGAATCCTCAGTGATATTACAGATTGTAGTTAGGGTACAACTCACCTCTAGGAGAATCCTCAGAGATTAGGATGAGGCTCCTGGAGGGATCTTTTATATTATATACTCAGCTTATATCCCTTAGTGTCAGGGTTAGCAGGATCGGAGCTAAACTAGTGTGTTTAAGTATTACTAGTAAAACAGGCTAAGGTAGCTCCGGAGTATCGTCATGCCGTTCAGGGGTGGAAATGAAGGTGTCCCCTTATATTTTACATCTACTACTGATGCAGACTTACAATGTGCTTGTACTGGAAAACAGCTTATTGTGCCAGATCTTGTTGAGATAGGTTCCTTAATCTCTTCTGCTATTACACCCTTATGACACTATGACACTTACCTACAGGCACTCATATCATGTTGTCACCAATCAGTCATTTTTCCCTGCTTACTAAGAACTGTAGTGTTGTTGACTTACTAACTGCTAGAATTATAAGTAAACAGTATACTAAGCAGTTCTCTAGTTTTGATATCAACTGAGCCTGTATCTTCTATTGTTTTCTCTGAATACACTTAGTTCTCTATCTTCCTCACTTGTGGGCCAGCGTAAAGGAAGACTCAATCAACTAAGTCGAGCCCATTTCTTCCAGGTACGAGGCTTGACACCTGCAATCTGAAAGCAAATTGTATTGGCTGTTAAAAATGTTGAAGAATTCATCCTCTGCTTTGTACAAACCTTTATCTCAAGATTTGGACTAATCCACTGGTGTTTTGACTTCAATCAAAGTCTTTATTCTCTTTATAACAGTGTCTGTTGTTTCATTGCACTGAATATATTCAACTAAGCCATCATCAGTCATGCTTATGATTATTTTCATCCTAACACCAAGTACTTGATAAATATGGACTTGTTGATCAAACTGTATAATTATTTTGTTCACTACCAGATATATGAGGTCTTTAAATAAGAGTTGCATATCTCTAGAAGTACACAGACCTTGTCTAGTACAAATCTACAGTATTAGAGTAAACTATGAGTATATCATTACTGTTTATATTTTTTTATTTTACTAAAGTGTTTATGATAGCTAACAAATGCATTGTCACAAACTTCATTCAGTTATATCTCCATCAAATATTTGACGATTTCCATGGTCTTAATGGCTCTTAAAAGCTCTTGAAAAGACCTTTCAATCAATACCAGTCACATCTTGAAGCGATCAGTATTGGCTGAGATATTAGGCAGATCAACTAGTAACCACTATAGTACCATTTATTAAATCACCAATATCTCGAAAACTGCCATGATCTAAGCTTTGCTTTTAGACATCAGAGAAGCCCTCTTTATATCGCTCAGAATGAGCCCAGAATGACCTCAAGGCAATCAGTATCAGTGGAGATATGAAGGCCTCAATGTTTGTACATAGACTTCATTAATTACCCATAGATAGTCATCTATCCTTTTCTTAGAACAAAGAACAGCCTCCATATGGTTAAGTTATCACTATTTCTAGCACAAAGGCACTACCATATGTAGAACAATAGGTAGTAACATGTGATGGTCTATGCACTAGGACAGATTATCACAATTCTGTAATAAAGACTTCCTGTCTGAGAATTAGACCTCAGACTTAACAACATCTTTTGTCACTTGTCTAACTTCACATTTTTGAACTCTTTAAAGTATCAAAGCACCCATCACAAATAGTAAGTGACTATTTGTGATATACACAACATGTTTTTTTATAAAAAAAACAAATATCCAAAACAATATCTTAGTCTTATTACTCCAAAAACAACATCTGATAATAAAAGAGATCCTAATGACAAATTTGAGAACAAGTGGCCAGTATTTCTAATTAAGCAACGTCCCAAGTGATCAGAAGCCATGAATAGATTTATTCAATTGTTAGAAGAAAAACGAGATAAGAGATTCTGATTTGGTAAGCAGCATAGAGAACATATTCACAAAGTGCTATCTGAACCTCAGGAGACTGCATTCCCAACTCTTCCCCAGAATGTTCCCATTAATTACTATAACCCTAATTTCTTCAATAGGCTCCAGCCATACCTTCACAAATAGATTGCTTTACAGACTGTTGCACTTTTACCCAATATAGAGAAGTCTTTCACAAAGTGTACTGATGAAAACCTCTGTATTTCAATCAAAATTTGCAAATGCTATATTGGTCAAGTATAGATTGAATAGTTTAGAGGAAATTAATAACTCAGAGAAAAAGTAGGTGGAGAATAAGGACTTTAAAGATATAGTCTCTGATGATGTAAAGCTAGAATCTGTGATAGACATTAACCAGTAGATCTGTTAGGTTTGACTCCAGGGAGGGAATTCTTCTATGGGGGCTTGGCCTTAACAGTGAGTTGTGCCTGCTTCTACACTTGCCCCTTCTAGGACTCAAGAAGATTTATTGAGATATGAGTTGACAAGGGTAGGGTCTATAAGGGTGACTGGAGCACACGACTCCAGAAGAATCCTCAGTTAATATTACAGTTTGTAATTATGATACAACTCACCTCCAGGAGAATTCTCAGAGATTAGGATGAGGCTCCTGAAGGGATGTTCTACATTATATACTAGGTATACATTCTTTGGTGTCAGGATCAGTGTGATCGGAGCTATACTAGTATGTTTAAGTATTACTTTAGTAATACTTGAACAGGCTTAGGTTGCTCCAGAGCATTGTTATACGGTTCTGGGGTGGAAATAGAGCTGTTTTCTTACAGGGTCCTCTTGAGGGAGAACAAAACTAAGGTAGTTACAACAATTGGTAATTATTTAAATAATTTGGAGAGTTCTGAAAAGGCTGATAGTGAGCTGACTAATCTCTGCATGTGTGTGACATGCGCACAGTATGCATCATGGTGTCACCATCATGACAAGATCATATGTAATATAAATAGTACTATCAACAACATAACTGAAATTAAAAAGGTTAATTACTCAAAATAATAGAGTTGTTGATATCCTATCTTATTAATAATGATCAATGGGCCAGGATAGACATTGTTGACCACAGAAGCCCCTTTTTTCAGATAACACATAAATAGATTCTCCAGAGCTAAAAAAACACATGTAAAGGATGTACCTTTCCTCTCAGCTATATCATAGACCTCTGTTAGGTCACTTAATATCATTTGAGTGCTCACACTATCACAAAACAATTGTGTGCATCACTAACACAAGAATTCCTTTTATTTCTTGGACAGCAACTTGGCTAAGGCAGAAGTTATTTCCTTTGATACCTCAAATATGGAGACTCCTTAGCAAAATATCAGTGGCAATATATCGCTGCTCCCAACAATAGTGTTAGCTATCCATGGAGTGTGAGCATTAGCTATGTCTTTGAGCATAGTAACAATTTTGATGTAGTCATCTTTGCTAGCCAGTTACAGGACATCAAGAGCAAGTTTATCAAGTTCTCGTTACTGTTAGCTACACCAAAATATGTTATTAGATGCACTGACAAGTATATTTCCCAATAAAGTATCAGCCTAACAACAGCTATTGATATTATTACTATGAGCATTGATTTTGATTGTTCTTTTTGAAATTTCACTTTTTTTAGTTGTACATGCATGCCTTTTATCCAGCCTCTTCCTTCTCTTATGTTTTGAATGCAGCACACTTTTTACATATCAGCACTGTGATATACCTGACACAACAATGACGGTTTACAAGAACCCAGCTCATAATTCCTACTTCTTTCAGCACCATCTTGACAAGTCTTCTACTCTATTTATCCTCAAGCTATCACTACTCAACACCTCTTTTTGGCCCTATCAAGATGTACAAGGGCAATATTGGCTGGATCAATGAAATGTTGAATGTCAATGGTATTTGGTGAATGGATGGGAGTACTGTTCCCATAAACTGACATGTGTTTTCTCTATTTGTCTGTATTTTCATTTTTTGACCTGGTTTGCAGCAAATCATATTCCTGTATTGCCTGTAGTAAACTAAGACAGTGCTGTGTTTTAGCAATAGATATTGAAGGCCCTATATAGCGAAACAATATCAAAAATGGGTATGACTCAGCGACAGAACAGGAAATGACTACTCACAAATTGAGTCTTTACTAGGGACACTTAGACAGAGAAAGCCTCAACTATCTGAAGTTACTGCAGACATTAAGATAGTAGACACTCAACCTTATACCTGCTAGTTAGCCAGACCAAATACGCATGGCTCTCTACTATCATCAGAAGACTGTATGTTCAGAAAATACAGTTCATGTCATTTTATTTATTCATGTTATTTTAGTATTGTTGCACTCTTTTCTAGCAAGAAAGGTCTGCCTGTTGTTATTCTGTTTCATAGGTTCATGATCTTTGTGATTTTTCTTTGAGTGATAGTACTGGAAGCTTCTTAGCAGAGGTTACTTCACCAGAAGTGCTTTTATGTACAATGGAAATGATTTGATGCTCCAAGCAGATGGTGGAGTTCAATGTCTACTAGAATATATTAGTGATATAATCTATGATCCAACAGTCTATTCCTGCAAGTACATCTATCCACCCTTCAGTTTTCCCTGATTTTTATCTATTCTCATTTTTCTTACCTACAGTACTGTTATAGCACATACAAACTGACAATATATATTCAAACTCAATTCTCTGTTTATCATTGACAGAACTATAACAGATGATCTGATTTAATGAGGTTTTGTGCTGCATCTTTTGTTAAATCAAGATACATCAACCACACTTCTGAAGACAATGCTAATGTCCGTGCCTATGGTATAAACTCCCATTTCACCCATTATGTATTCACAAGAAAAACTGATCTGAATCTGTCTGTTTCTAACAGTCTGCCTTGTAAATAGCAAACATCCTACTGGCATTTTTGCATGTAAATACAAATTTGTTAAAGAGGCTTGGAAAAGCTCTTTGAAAGCATCAGGTTGTTGTCAAGACTTCTAATAAATACTCTTTGATAATGCAGAGCACCAAGACTAATGAGATTTGTGCCAAGGTAAGGAATGTAAAGGATGTTGTGGAATATTATGCTAGGATGGCTATCTGGGAGTAAAGCAGTGAAATGAATAGATTTTCAGCCTACTATGGGAACTCAATTATACCTGCTCCAGTATCATTGTCTGCTTTTATGAAGACTATCTACTAGAACTATAGTGCATTCTTTGATCCCAAATGTATCTGATAGGTAATCAAAAGAAGCAATATGAAAGATTACCTGTTCTAATTTGACTATCATAGTGTCTGGTAATGCTCACTGCACTCCTAGTATATACACTAGCAAGCACTTAAAACCAGGATAACTGCAATAGGGACTCTTTACCACATTATCTCCTGAAATCTTTTTATACAACGAAATCAAGAGAAATATCTGTGGTTGTATAAGGGAGGTATTGGGAGGAGTTAGAGTCCAGATATTCTTATATAGCCATATTCAACCACTTCCGAGCTACTATAGGAACTAACAGAGCTATTCACCAAATAAGTGCTGTGTGTTATAAATGTGTGAGTCTTGTAGATAACATATTGTACATTGTTGGCCTATGGTGAAAGAACATATCTATTAAGTAGGTGCAGAAACTCATGATAATGCCAAACAAAAGGATACTCTTGCTGTATCCATATAAAAATAGCTTCATATACTATTTCTAAAAGATGAGTGGCATTTTGGCTTTATTGGGCTTTCTGGGTCAATAATAGTAGTTGGTCCTAAAGAAAGTTGAGATTGTTAGTATTTTCAAATATCTTGTCAAATAGACCACTCAAGTGTCCACATCGACAGACTTGCCACAACATTGTAAGATCTAGCTCTCTTAATACTCAATTGTTAAACAATAGAAATTGATAGGAATAGACAAGAGATCTTACACAAGTGGTTATTGGTGTTGATCTTTTGGAGAAGGCCATTATGACACTCATATATAAACTCACTTAAGTTGATAAGTGGACCCCAAAACTGTAGAAGGTCTGGAATATGTAATGCATAATAATAATTTGGATATGATTGCACATTGGGGAAAAGTTTAGTAGAAGATGCCTGATAATTATGATAGTGATCTGCAAATGTCTTTGCTAACTCTGGAGAGGTCATATTGTCAGACTAGCTAACTCCAAAGCCAGAATTAAGCCAACTGCTCCTTTATCAGCGTTTGACAAGGAGAACTCAATGGAGTTCCTATTAGATTTTCTACACTACTTATACAACTACTACATGGTCTGTGCACTATTTCCCCATGCCTATCATGTGACTTATTATGTGACATCATGTGATGTGATGCTGTGACTTCCTGTCATATGACTGTGTTTGTGTGACACTTGTGACGTAACACTCTCCCGCACTTCCTTCTGTGTAGTAAGTCCAAGATAAAAGAAAAGAAAAAGAAAAGAAAAGAAAAGAAATATAGATAATGACTTAGCCGTTTTGCCAAGTCATGACACATATATGATGCAACAATGTAGGTACAGGTTGTAACATTGTGAAGATTTTTCAAGAGTGCCATATGATGCTGAGTTTTTGTTCTTGACCATATTTCAGAAATAATTAGAGAAAATATAACTGTAAACAATATTAACCAATGATTAGCCTTGAGTTTTCCATGGGATTTTTCACCAAGGTTAGCTGGTAGACAGTTAACCCAGAATGGAATTGCAACATTTGTAATATAATACAGTCATAGATCTCTGCCAGAGTTAATGTGTTAAAAATACATGCCAAATTTGAAGACTCTACTTCAGAGTCATTGTCTGAGCCCAGACTTGGGTAAAAATAACTTCCATCATTGTTGCTCTTATCATTGATATTCATTACCATCAAATTTTGAGTATTAATTGAGTGAAGATGTTAGAGATATGATAGAGTGTTATTATGTTTCTGGCTCTCTTGTTATAGTTCTTGTAAGAGGATACTTGGTCAGCAGTTCAGTACTGGCTTATCTTAGGGTGATGTAAGGGGATACCCTAGGGAAAGGCCTAGACTCCGAGTCGGCTCCTATCTAAAGGGCTAACCTAACTTGGTAAGTTGCCTTCCCACCCTCCTTACCCTCTTGTTTATCTTTGCCTTGATGTGCCTGTATATCTATAAATAGGACAGTAGTATTATTAGTTAGTGCTCACGTGACCGCAGCACACGGACCATCAGTTTTAGTATATAAGACTGCCTGTGTAGTTAGATCTAGCTTCACTCAAATATCACCTCAGCTTCCAGAACTCTTACCTAGCTTTAGGGTTAGCCGCCATTGAGTGACTGTGCCCTAACAGGTGAGGAAGCCACTTAGAGATAGAGTAATGAATAGCCCAGGAGTTCCAATCAATGTTAGGGTAAGATATTATACTATACACTGTAAGGGCAACTGGGCACAAGACTCCAGGAGAATCCTTAGTTGATATTACAAATTGTAATTATGATACAACTCACCTCCAGGAGAATCCTCAGAGATTAGGATAAGGCTTTTGAAGGGATCTTTTACATTATATACTAGTTTTACATCCCTTAGTGTCAGGATTAGTAGGATCGGAGCTAAACTAGTGTGTTTAAGTATTACTAGTTAAACAGGCTAAGGTCACTCTGGAGTGTCATCATGCTGTTCAGGGATGGAAATGGAGGTGTTCCCTTACATACACCACTAGTTATATATACTAGACTAGTCTGGTCTGTGCACTAGTTGCTAAGAGAACACAGATCAGGACACTAATAGCTATTATACATAATAAGGCTATGTAGCATCACTATAGAGATGAGAACTAGAGGGAAGGGACTAGAGACAGCAGATACAGTAGATCGCAGGGCAAGCTAAACAATACTTATCTATACCAGTTTACCTAAGCTATTCTAGAGTTCGTCCTCTTATAGTTCTACTAGTTCTTTGTCAATGATATCTTTATCCAAATTTTCTGTCAAGAACATGCAGAGCAGGAGTGAAGTGACCTGGAGTAGAGCAGAATTACTCTAGAGTGGAAAGAAGTTGTCACAAACTTCATTTGGCCATATCTCCACCAATTCTTTAATGATTCTCACGGTCTCAATGGCTATGGAAAGCCCTTGAAAAGACCTTTCAATTAATGCCAGTCACATCTCAAGGCAATCAATATTGGCTGGATTTTATGGCAGATCAACTGGTAACTATTATGGTACTGTTTATTAAATTACCAATATCTTGGAAACTGCCATAATCAATGCTTTGGTTCTAGGCTTATCAAAAGCCCTCTTTATACTGCTCAGAATGAGTTTAAAACAACCTCAAGGCAATTAATACCAGTGGAGATATGAAGGCCTCAATATTTGCACATGGACTTCATTAATTACCTATCAATAGTTATCTGTCCTTTTCTTAGAACAAAGGACAGCCTCCATAAGGTTAAGTTATCACTATATTAAGCACAAAGGCACTACCATATGTAGAACAATAGGTAGTAGCATGTGATGATCTGTTCTAGTACACAGACCATCATAATTATGTATATAAGGACTTATAGTCTGAGGATTAGACCTCAGACTTAACAACATCTTTTGTCACTTGTTTAACTTTGCATTTTTGAACTCTTTAAAGTATCAAAGCACCCATCACAAATAGTAAGTGACCATTTGTGATAATACCATTAACTGAACTACCAGAAAATGAGTATAGATCACAATACAATAATAGAAAAACACTACTAGCAGCAAGAAGATTCCAATATACTTCCAAACTATCAAATTGGCTCATGGAATCTCAAGAGTATTTCAGCCAGTCCCATACGTTTTTTGTGAATATTAACATATTGTCATGACTTGGTGTAGCAACTTAGCCTAGATGACTTAATCACTCTCCAAGTCTGAGTTGACAAGGAAAACTCAATAGAGTTCTCTGTAAGGGGACATCTAAGGTGATACTTAGTAAGTTCTAAGGGTCTGAATCTATTAGTGGCCCATTGACAGATCATGTATTGCATTTCCATCGTTCCTTACTTCTCCTGTCTGTGTCATGCAGTACGATGTCTTCTCTCTATTATTAGGACAATTGTGATTACTGATCTATGTGCATGTGACTGCCTATGTGATCATCTGGTGTAGTATATATACTAGCAATGTGTCATAGATCTACTTCACTTGAATCTCAAACTAGCTTCCGGGACTATCCACTAGCTTAAGAGTAATCATCTCTGAGTAGTTCCCTAATATTCCTGTTATTTCCTATACACTACTTATACAATTACTACATGGTCTGTGCACTATTTTCCCACACCCATCATGTGACCTTCTTATCATGTGACTGTGACACTTGTGTGACATGACACTTTCCCACACTCCTTCCTGTGTAGTAAAGAGAAGAGAAAAGAAATATAAATAATAACTTAGCTGTTTTGCCAAGTCATGACACTTAGCAAATGACTAAGTTATTATTTACTTTACTTTACTTTTTCTTTTTCTTTTTCACTTACTATACAAGAAGAAGTACAGGAAAGTGTCACATCACAAGTGTCACAGGGTAATGTTACATGATAGGTGTGGGAAAATAGTACACAGACTATATAGTAGTTGTATAAGTAGTATACAGGAATTAAATAAGAACTCTATCAAGTTCTCCTTGTTAACTTGGACTTGGAGTATGGTTAAGTCATCTCAGGCTAAGTCACTACACCTACTTTCTTTTCT